>JAAIGF010401617.1_pt1 | contig 56395 bp, 48 predicted proteins | sample 6487441 | NCBI WGS metagenome assembly JAAIGF01 (sample SAMN13974129, study PRJNA590717) | phyllosphere metagenome | biome: pepper field; feature: multiple bacterial spot infested pepper fields; material: pepper leaves; isolation source: leaves from pepper fields | host: Capsicum annuum ...
CGGCGTTCTGACTTCGCTACGTGACGTGTCTACAGCAGCTCGGTTCTCGCAGGGCTCAGGTCGGGGCTGGGCCGCCTTGCTGGAGGGATGCTCGTCGGTGGGACTTCAGAGTTTTGCGCAGAAATGTCGCTCTCGGACTAGTTGCCATCACGCAGAAGAGGTCACAGCTGCGATACCGGTGCGTGCGGATGGCGTGACAGGTGCTGGATGCATCACAGTCGTACGTAGGCGGCGCCTGCCCATTGTTGTTGAGCGAGGTAGCCCACGGCCGCGGCAACGGTTGACACCCCCTCGAGCAAAGAATCAGCGTCCACGTCTTCTCGGCTCATGCTGTTCTGACACGCCAGCACCTGTACGCCCGCACTGCGGATCGTTGCGACGAGATCGTCTCGATAGGCACCGTCCGCGACCAGGCCCCGCACCGCGCCGCCCTGGACGACGAGCTGCACGATGCCGTCGGGACTGAGATCGTCAACGGCGTTTCGGGCAACGCGCAGCGCGGCGGTGAGAACCGCGGCGTCCTCGGCGAAGACGTGGATGACGAGCGTGTTTCGCGTGGTCATCAGGCGAGGGAGAGGAAGAGCTTTTCCAGCTCGTCGGGGTTGGTGACGTTATCCGCCTCCGGCGTGGTCATGCAGTCGCGAAGAGCGGTGGAGATGACGAGGAAGCCGGCCCGATCCAGAGCTTTAGAGACGGCGGAGAGCTGCTGAACGACGTCGCGGCAGTGTGCGTCGTTTTCAACGGCGCCGATCACCGCGGCGAGCTGTCCTTGCGCACGCTTCAGACGGTTGAGCACCTTTCGCTTCGCCTCCTGATCGTGCAGCAGCGAGTCAGGGCCTTGCGGGTCACTGCCCATGAGCGGTTCCTTCCGTCGAGTTGACAACAACTATACCCCCCGGAGTATCCTGGGCGTCCAGGTTCAGATATACCCCCTGGGGTATCACCGGAAAGGGAGAGAACATGTGTCGAGCTACGAAGTGCCGGACCTGTGGGAAGACGACGTGGGCGGGCTGCGGCCAGCACGTGTCTTCGGTACGCGCGTCGGTGCCCGCGTCGCAGTGGTGCAATGGCAACCACACGCGCGGTGAGGTGCAGGCTGCACAGTCGAAGCAGGGCGGGTTCTTCTCGCGCCTGTTCGGGCGGTGACCGACGATGGCCACCACTGAGCTCACGAACGAGACCTTCGGCCCGGCCGTCCAGGCAGACGGGATCGTCCTCATCGACTTCTGGGCGGCCTGGTGCGGCCCGTGCCGCTCGTTCGCTCCGGTATTCGAGGCGGCGTCGGAGAAGCACCCCGACATCGTGTTCGCGAAAGTGGACACCGAAGCGGAAGCTGAGTTGTCCTCGGCTCACCGCATCACCTCGATCCCGACGCTGATGGTGATCCGCGATGGCGTGCTGGTGTACAAGCAGCCCGGTGCTCTGCCTGCCCCGCAGCTCGAGCAACTGATCACCAAAGCCCGCGAGCTGGACATGGATGATGTCCGCCGCCAGATCGCGGCTGCCGAGACGGCTGCCTGACCGTGTGCGCTCAAATCACCTGCCCCTCCTGCGGCAAGCCCACGTGGGCCGGCTGCGGCCAACACATCGACGACGCCCTCGCCGACGTTCCCGAAGACCAGCGCTGCACCTGCGCGCACTGACCCCGCGAAAGCAGATCCCCGTGCTCCTCGAACGCTTGTATGACGACGACCTCGCGCACGCCAGCTACCTGATCGGTTGCCAGCGGAACGGTGAAGCGATTGTGGTCGATCCCCGCCGCGACGTGCAGGTCTATCTCGACCTCGCCGCGAAGCATGGCATGACCATCACTGCCGTCACCGAGACTCACATCCACGCCGACTACCTCTCCGGCACCCGCGAACTCGCTGCCCGCACGGGAGCGACGATGTACGTCTCCGCCGAGGGCGGGCCCGACTGGCAGTACGGTTCCGGATTCGATGACGCCACCCGGATGGTGCACGGTCAGCGCATCACCCTCGGCAACATCGCCCTCGAAGCAGTGCACACCCCCGGCCACACCCCCGAGCACCTTTCCTTCCTCGTCACCGATGGAGCCGCCACCTCCGACCCGGGCTACTTCCTCAGCGGCGACTTCGTCTTCGTCGGCGACATCGGCCGCCCCGACCTGCTGGATGAAGCCGCCGGCGGTATCGACACCCGCTTCCAGGGCGCGCGCGATCTGTTCGCCAGCCTTCGCGACCGTTTCCTCACCCTCCCGGACTACGTCCAGGTGCTCCCCGCACACGGGTCCGGCTCGGCCTGCGGCAAGGCCCTCGGCGCTGTCCCCACCTCCACGGTCGGATACGAGCGACGCTTTGCCTGGTGGGCACCGTACCTGGCCGCCGGCGACGAGCAGGGCTTCATCAACTCCCTCCTCGATGATCAACCTGATGCGCACGCCTACTTCGCCCGGATGAAGCGGCAGAACCGCACCGGGCCCGCTCTGCTGGGCAAGCTCGCACCGCTGCCGCAAATCGACGCCTCCGACCTGTCCGCTGCGCTGGAGGAAGACAGCGTCATCCTCATCGACACCCGCCACCACGCGCAGGTACACCAGGGCACCGTGCCCGGCGCGCTCAACGTCCCCGGCGAAGCGAAAGCCGCCAGCTACGCCGCCTGGGTCTACGACCCTGAGACGGAAACACGCCCCCTCGTCATTCTGGCCGACTCGACTGACGCGGCCGGGCGGTTCCGCGACCACCTGCTGCGGGTGGGGATCGACGCTGTCCACGGCTTCACCGACACCCTCGACGGACTGCGGCTCGTTCAGCCGAAGACCATCGCCCCCACGGACATCGACCAGGTGGAGCACGCCCTCCTGCTCGATGTGCGCAACCGCACCGAATACAACGCGGGACACATCCCCGGTGCCGCCCAACTCTCCGGCGGTCGCGCTCTCTGGCACACCGATGAGCTCCCCAGCTCGGGCGTCATCCTCACTTACTGCCAGAGCGGCGTCCGCAACAGCGTCGTCGCCAGCGCCCTGCGTCGAGCCGGTCACGACGTCATCGAGATCGACGGCAGCTACCGCGCCTGGCTCGCCGCAACGGCGCAGCCCGCCGCGAACGCCGCCTGACCCCTCGAGGAGCCCGACTGACCTTGCCCATCATCACCGCGATGATCCTCGCGACCGTGGTCGGCGTCGCGCTCGGGCTCCTCGGCGGAGGCGGCTCAATCCTCGCCGTCCCCGTCCTCACCCTGATATTGGGCATGGGAACGCGAGAGGCGATCGCGTCTTCGCTCTTCGTGGTCGCAGTGACCAGCGCCATCGCCGTCCTGATACGCGCGCGAACGGGGACCGTGAAATGGGGGGTCGGTGTCGCGTTCGGGGCGACAGGGATGCTCGGCGGGCTCGGCGGTGCATCTCTGGGGCGGTTCGTGCCCGACTCCCTCCTCGCCATTCTCTTCAGCGGCATCATGATCGCCACGGCACTCGCGATGATCCGCGGCCGTCGCACACCCGCCCCACCCGAGCGACCTCGCGCGCGCAGCTCTCATGTCCTGCGCGTCGTGATCATGGGGGTGTCTGTGGGGTTCCTCACGGGGCTGCTCGGGGCGGGAGGTGGTTTCCTCATCGTCCCCGCGCTGCTGATCTTCGGTCTGCCCATCGCCGCGGCCACCAGCACATCACTCCTCGTCATCGCACTGAACTCCACCGCAGGACTCGCCGCACAGGTGTTCGCCACCGCGATCCCATGGGAAACCGTTCTTCCTTTCACCGCCTTCGCCGTTGTCGGCTCCGTCGCCGGGATGCTGCTCGCCAGAAAGTTGTCCGCCCCCACGCTCCGCAAAAGCTTCGGCTTCTTCGTCCTGGGCGTGGGCATCATCATGCTCACAGCGACGATCCTGCGCCTCGCACCTCTTCTATGACCCTCCGGGAATCGCTCATGTCCGTCACCCCCGCTGTCGTCCTCCCGCGCGTTGGTGCCCTCATCGAGGGCTACCAGGGGCCTGTCATCGATGAACGTGCGGTCCGGATCGCGGCCGGTCTCCTGCTGACGCTCGGACTTCTCGCCGCCACCGCCGCACTCGCGTTCGGGACGACTCGCCCGCTGCAGATGTTCGGAATGTTCTTCCTGCTCGACATGCTGACCCGTCTCCTCGTCAGTGATCGGTTGTCGATCACCCTGGCGTTGGGACGACTCGCGAGCCGCTCCCACTTCCCGCGCTGGGTCGGCGCCCCGCAGAAGGCCTTCGCGTGGTGGCTAGCCGTCGGCATCGCCACAGTCTCATGCGTCGCGCTGGGCTCCGGCGCTATCCCCCTCCAGGGGGTACTCGCCCTGTGCGGTGTCTGCTTCATCCTCCTAGCCCTGGAAGCGATCTTCGGCTGGTGCGCGGGCTGCCACCTCCACCGCCGTCTCAGCCGACACCCCACACATCACTGCGCCGACCGCTCCTGCAACCTCTAACCCCAAACCCCCGAAAGGACCCCATGCGTCGCTTCGCCCTCGTTACAGTCACCGCACTCGTCGCCGCCTTCGCGCTCACGAGTTGCACCGCGCCGACCACCGCCCAACCTGCGGTTAGCTCGGATGCGATCGTCATCGACGTCCGCACACCCGCCGAACACGCCGAAGGGCATCTCGATGGGGCACTCCTGCTCGACGTCACCGCCGGCGAGCTGCAAACGGCAATCCCTGACCTGGACCCCCACGCCGACTACGTCGTCTACTGCCGTTCAGGTCAACGCGCCGCAGCCGCCGTCGACCTCATGGAGGACGCAGGCTTCACCCAAGTACGCAACCTCGGCTCGCTCGCAGACGCCGCAGCCGCGACGGGGCTACCGGTCGTTCAGACCGATTGAACCCTTCACCCACGCTCCAACAGCGGAGGATCGGCGCGCGCCTCAAAAACCAGTAGCTTTCTGAGACGCCGGACCAAGTGGCCCTCGACAGCGCCCCTTTGCCCGAAATCTCGGGCCGCGCGTCGTCTCAGAAAGGCGTCTCGCCATAATTCGTCTCAGCAGGGGTCATAAAGGGTGTTTCCGAGTCAGAATGGGCTCGTGAGGCTTCTCGGATACACGCGCGTGAGTACGTCGAGTCAGGACGCGCAGCTGCAGCTCGACGCGCTCGTTGCTGCCGGGGTGCAAAAGCGCGACGTCTTCGCGGATGTCACCTCGGGGAGCAAGACCGCGATCGAGCGGACCGGGATGAAGAAGCTCCTCGAGTACGCCGAAGACGGCGACACCGTCGTCGTCTGGCGAGTCGACCGCCTCGGCCGCTCCCTGATCGACGTGCTGAACACCGTGAATCTGCTGCGCGAGCGCGGCGTGCAGGTGCGGTCGATCTCGGATGGCATCGATCCGTCGACGTCGACGGGCCGGCTGATGTTGAACATGTTGGCCACGCTCGCGGAGTACGAGCGGGAGCTCATCGTCGAACGGGTCAACGCCGGCATCGCAGCCGCCCGAGCGAACGGGACCCGGTTTGGCCGGCCTCTGTCGGACCCGGTCGTGATCGCGGACAAGCTCGCGATTGCCGCGGATGCGCGAGCGCGCGGCCGCACCGCCGAGGACGCCGCTCGTCTCGTCGGGTGGAGTCGCGCGACGCTCTACCGCCATCAGCAGGTCCATGCGGCCCGCGAGAGCGCAGCGATGTAGCGGCTCATGGACGGCCTCGAGCGGTGGCGGATCCTCCGACTTCACGTCGAAGATCAGATCCCCCTCGCGGCCCTCGCCCGCGAGAGCGGCATCGGCACGCGGACGCTCCAACGCTGGCATCAGCTCTACGAGAAACACGGGCTCGCAGGACTCGACGACACCGCACGAAGAGACAAGGGCAGCCGACGCACTGACCCCGCAACCGTCGCCGCCATCGAGCGGCTCGCCCTGACCCGGCCTCGTCCGTCAATCGCGACGCTGCATCGACTCATCGTCGAAGAGTGCCTACGCGAGAGTAGGCCGGCGCCGAGCTACGCGACCGTCCGAGAAATCGTGCAGGCCCTCGACCCCGCACTCGTCACCCTCGCGTTGGAGGGTCCCGCGTCCTACCGCGATCGTCACGAGCTGGTGTTCCGCCGTCGCGCACAACGGCCGAACCAGATCTGGCAGGCCGACCATACCGAACTCGACATCCTCATCATCGGCGCGAACGGGAAGCCCGACCGGCCCTGGCTGACAACCGTCATGGATGATCACTCCCGCGCGATCTGCGGATACATGGTCTTCACCGGAGCGCCCTCGTCACTGAACACCGCGCTCGCGTTGCGGCAGGCGATCTGGCGAAAGACCGACCCCGCGTGGGCGATGTGCGGAATCCCCGATGTGCTGCACGTCGACCACGGCTCCGACTTCACCAGCCACCACCTCGAACGCACCGCCATCGAGCTGCACCTACGGCTCATCTTCTCGACCGTCGGCAGGCCCCAGGGGCGCGGCAAAATCGAGCGATTCTTCGGCACCATCAACACCGAAGTCCTCCCAACCCTCCCCGGCCACCTCGGCCCCGGGAACCGCAACCCGCAGCCCGTGCTCGACCTCCCGGGCCTGGACCGAGCGATCGGCGCCTTCATCGCGACCTACAACCAGCGCACCCATCAGGCGCTCGGCATCTCCCCACGCGACGCATGGGTCGCGGACGGCTGGATACCCCGCATGCCCGACACCCTCAACGAGCTCGACGGCCTGCTGCTCACCGTGCCCACGCATCGGACCGTGCAACGAGACGGCATCCACTTCCAAGGCCAGCGCTATCTCGCGCCCACCCTCGCACCGTTCGTCGGACACGCAGTCACCATCCGCTACGACCCCCGCGACCTCTCCGAGATCCGCGTCTACGACCACGGCACCTTCATCTGCGTCGCCGTCGACGAAGCCCACCCCAACACCCGCCTCAGCCTCCGAGACATCGAAGCCGCCCGCCGCGCCCGCCGCCACGAACTCCGCCGCACCATCAACGACCGCATCCCCACCATCGCCCACCGCGAAGAACCCCACCTCGCGGACTCGACCCCGCCCAAGAAACGACTCCGCACCTACGAGGAGGAGTGATGACCCAGAGCTTCATCGTCACGAAGGAACACCGCCGCTTCACCGAGTTCGCGAACGCGGTGAAGAAGGAACGCACCATCGGCATCTGCCACGGTGACGCTGGAGTCGGAAAGACCAACTCCGCCCGCCGCTACGCCAACTGGGACACCCTCCAGCCTTTCATCACCGCGTGGGGCCCGAGGAGCGAGGACGACGCGAAACACTACGCGCTCGCGCATCGCTCCCGCACCGTGTTCTACACACCCGAGGTCCTCCCGCGACCCAGAGACCTCATGGGAGACATCAGCAGATGGCGTGTCAAAGTCGGCATCTGTATCGACGAGCACCTCCGCACCATCGGGAAAGTCACCGGAGTGAACACCGCCGACACCACACGGTGGGTCGAACTGCTCATCGTCGACGAAGCCGAGCGCCTCACGCCCACCGCGCTCGAGCTGCTTCGCGACGAACACGACCGTACCCATCTCGCGATCATCTTGATCGGCATGCCCGGCATCGACCAACGCTTCCGCCACTACCCCCAGCTCTACAGCCGCCTCGGGTTCTCCCACCGCTACCGCGCCCTTGGCCGAGACGAACTCCTCTTCGTCCTCGACCGACACTGGACACGCCTCGGACGCACCCTCAACCCAGACGACTTCACCGACGCCCAAGCCGTCGCCGCCATCGAACGCATCACCCGCGGAAACTTCCGCCTCCTCGAGCGCTTGTTCCCCCAGATCAACCGCATCCTCAAGATCAACGAACTCGAGACAATCACCGACGACGTCGTCGAAGCCGCCGCCAGCGTACTCGTCATCGGGAGCTGACCGGCGCCACCGAACGATCACAGAACACCGCCATCAAGCGAGCAACTCCACATAGACGACACCTGGGGCGCCACAGCACGATAGGCCCGTACGGTAAACTGTCCGGTGAAGGTGCCTCTATCGAAATGCGAGACGGCATCGGGGGAGTAGGCCATGCTGATCGGCTACGCGAGGGTGTCGACGTCAAAGCAGGACGCGGCATCCCAACACGAGGCACTGCTCGCCGCTGGAGTTGCCGAGGACCGTATTTACGTCGATGCGGGTCGCACCGGCCGCACGACCACCGGTCGGGTGGCGCTCGAGCAGGCGCTCGCGGCTGCCCGCGAGGGTGACACGTTCGTGGTCACGAAGCTTGATCGTCTCGCGCGCTCGATCCGTGACTTCCACGATCTTGCCGACGCGATCACCGCGAAAGGCGTCGCGCTGCAGATCAGCGGGCAGACCTACGACCCCACGAGCCCCATGGGCCGCATGTTCTTCTCGTTGCTGGCTACGTTCGCGGAGTTCGAGTCGGATCTCATTCGCGAGCGCACGAAGGAGGGGATGGCGATCGCGAAAGCGAAGGGCCGCCTCCGTGGTCGTAAGCCGAAGCTCAAGCCGGCGCAGGAAGCGCACGCGCTCGCGCTGCTCGACGCGGGGGAGCAGACCCCCGCCGAAGTAGCGGAGCTGTTCGGTGTCAGCCGGACGACCCTGTACAGGGCCAAAGAGCGCCGAGTCGCAAGGGGGTTCACAAGCGTGGAAGCGATCCTGCCGGGCGCTGCGACCTGAAGGGTTGAGCCGGAGGCGATGAGCGGGCCATGTCGCACAAAAATGACCAGGCTGCACCTCCGGGTCTGACCGGTGTCGGCACCTTACGATACGAATTGAGATCACCCTGTGCATCGCGGGGTTGGGAGGAAGCATCATGGCCGCAAAGGGCGAGCACATCACGGCGATGGTGCGCAGCCACGCTGCGGGCGATGATGCTGCCTTTTATTCGGTAGCACTCCAGGTGGCGGCACGCGAGGCTCGAAGTGGTCATCACGCTCTTGCGGAAACCATCAAGAAGACGGTCGATGCATCGCGAAAGTCCGTCCCGCGCGGAAATGTCACGCGCCTATCTCAACCGAGGGGCGACGTAGAAGAACTCGTCGAGATAACGCACCCGGCGGTCCCGCTCCGCGATCTCGTTGCGCCTGCCGATCTGCTCCTGCAAATCAAGCACGTTGTCGCCGAACAACGTCAGCGTCAGGTCCTTCTCGAGCATGGCTTCTCTCCGGCTCATCGACTGCTGCTAGAAGGCCCGCCGGGCACCGGCAAAACCATGACGGCCAGTGTCCTGGCTTCGGAGTTGTCGCTGCCCATGTACACAGTTCGTCTCGACGGGCTTCTGAGTAAGTACATGGGCGAGACCGCCGCCAAATTAAGGACCGTATTTGAAGCCGTCGCTGAACGGCGTGGAGTTTATCTTTTTGACGAGTTTGATGCTCTGGGCGCTGACCGCAGCGGAAACGATGTCGGAGAGGCTCGGCGAATCCTCAACTCATTCCTGGTGTTTCTTGAAGACGCTAGTCCTGAATCGATCGTGATTGCTGCGACAAATCACCGAACTATTCTAGATCGGGCACTGTTTCGTCGATTCGACGCTGTTCTGACTTACAAGCTCCCGGATGCGCGTCAAGCAAGCGCCGTAGTTCGCACGCGACTTGGCTCCCTCGTCGCCGGCGTGAGTCTGGCAAAGCTCGGGGAGCATACACATGGCCTAAGCCACGCCGACCTGGTCAAGGCGGCCGAAAGTGCAGCCAAGGGGGCTTTGATGCGCGGTGAATCTAGAGTCAGTCGGGATGGGTTGATGGACGCCCTCCAGATGCGCAGGCAGGCCAGCCTTGGCTGACGACCTGCAACACCTTAGTCACGTTCTCGTGGTCGAGCGTGCTGCGAACGAGGAGTTTTCACGAGGCGGCCAGGGCAACGCGAAAGTCCGTCCAGTCGAGCGGCGTGCGCACGGTTTACTGCTGCGCGGTGAACTGCAGAAAGCCTTCTCTGAGATAGAGGGAGACCGTAAACAGGTCAGCGTAAGTGCCGACGAACTAGAGGCCCTCGGTGCCGTGATCGTTCTCGAGGGTGCAGATTCGACGTACCCACTCAAGCTGGACTCCCTGCAACAATGGAGTTCCCACACCATAGCTCCAAAGCGCCCCAAGTGGCTACTGCTCTCCGTGCAGCCAGCATCGGAAACGCAGCCCGAGAAAGCGACCGTCTGGGTTGCTGATGCGTACCGGAAGAATTTCCTCAGAATCTTCGAGGACTTTCTGGAAAAGACTTCGACTAAGGCCGCTCCCGAACGCTGGACGACTCCCGAGGGAAACCCGGCAAATCAAGGTCTTGTTGCCAATATTGCTCGGATTCGTCACGCCGTTCTGCGTGACTTGTGGACCTCCGACGGGGAGCCGCCTGAGCGGGGGCGCCACTGGTGGGAGCTTTGGCTGGATAGTTCCCAGCCGAATGCCGACGCGATGAAGGCGTACGCAGCCACCTTCGGCCTAAGCCTCGTGCCGCGGGCGTTGGCTTTTCGTGACCGAGTTGTCGTATGGGTGGAAGCGACTTGGGATGAGCTGCAAGGCTTGCCGTTTACGAAAGTCCCGCTAGCTGAGGTTCGCAGGCCTGAATTCGTAGATTCAGTGGCTGACCTTCCTGCGAGTGATCAGGACGAGTATGTCCTGGAGCTGGCTGGTCGAATCACGCCGGCTCCTATCGACGCTCCTGCCGTGACTCACTTTGATACCGGTGTATTCCGTGGGCACATTTTGTTGCGAGATTCTCTTTCCGCTAGCGATGTCCACACAGTGGTCGGCGCTTCGACAAACGACGTTGCTGGCCACGGCACATCGATGGCCGGGCTGGCTCTCCTAGGTGATCTCGACGCGCTCTTTGTCTCCCAGGAAGAGGTGCAGCTCGAGCATCGCCTGGAGTCGGTGCGTCTTGTGCCTCGAAAGGACGAGGCCCCGACTGAACCGCTCGACTACGGGACAATCACAGCGGATGCCGTGGCAGTCTCGGAGATCACAGCTACTCGGCCGCGGGTGTTTTGCATGCCGATCAGTGCGTCCCCTGACCGTGCTGGTGAACCAACGCTTTGGTCAGCGACCGTCGATGCGCTCGCTGCGGGTAGCGACGTCGTGCGGGACGGCGATCAGCTTCGCGTCCTGACCGCTCCCTCGGGCGATGACGCCCGACTCATCATCGTCGCGGCAGGAAATGTCGATAACTACCACGCTAACCACCTCGACGAATCCGATACCTCACCGATCGAGGACCCAGGTCAGGCCTGGAACGCTTTGACCGTATCGGCTTACACCAACCGCATAGCGGCGCCGACGGATCCTGCCTACTCAGGCTGGTCTGCGCTAGCTGCGCAGGGTTCCCTTTCCCCCCACAGTCGAACCTCCGTGATGTTTGAGACGAGGAAGTGGCCGCTCAAGCCCGACATCTGTATGGAGGGCGGGAATGTCCTTCACGATGGGGCCGCCGGCTTTGAAGACCGTCACCCTCTGCTGTCCCTGCGTTCCACTGGAACGGGCAGTGATAGCGCGCTCGCTTCTGCCAACGCAACCAGCGCCGCCACTGCGCAAGCCGCAAGACTTGCGGCCCGGACCATGGCACGTTATCCCAGCTACTGGCCGGAAACTGTGCGTGGTTTGCTGACTCACTCAGCGGAGTGGACGCCGTTGATGCACGATGAACTTCGCGCAGAATCGAGCAAGACGAGCAGGTTGGGTTTGCTCCGGCGTTATGGGTGGGGCGTGCCTTCAGAGGACGCGTTGTTGCATTCCACCAGACAAGCTGTGACGCTCGTCAGCCAGGACCAATTCGTGCCCTTCGACGGCCCCGACTACCGCATGCGGCACTTTCGCCTCCACACACTCCCATGGCCGCGAGAAGCACTCGAAGAGTTAGGTGATGACGAGGTTCGGCTGCGTGTGACGTTGTCGTATTTCGTTGAGCCTTCTGCGTCACGTCGCGGCTGGCGTCGGCGCTATCAATATGCATCCCACGCGTTGAGGTTCGATCTCCAAGCGCCGTTAGAGACTCAACGAGATTTCGTGAACCGGGTGAATCGTGATGCCCAGCGCGATGAGGAAGACGGGAGTTCTGCATCCTCGGGCTCTGACCGCTGGTTCGTAGGGCCAAACCAACGGAATCTTGGATCCCTTCATCAAGATGAGTGGATCGGCTCTGGACAAGAACTCGCTGCGTCTGGCTCTTTGGCCGTGTACCCAGTAGGTGGCTGGTGGAAGAACAATGGACGCGCTGACAGGTCCTCTTTGCCGGTGCGTTACTCGCTTATCGTTTCGCTGAAAACGGCTAGTGCGGACATCGACCTTTACACCCCGATTATGAATGAGATTCGGGTGCCGACTGCCATTTTGGGCAGCTAAGACCGGCTGCCTTTTGCTGTTTTCCCTCGACTCAGGAAGCTGACGAGCCCGTTCCTCCGGGTGGCTAGCGGCTTGTCGATTCGATAGGACGAACATGCGGTCCAGTCGGGGTGTTACTCGGCGTATCGGCTTGGGGTGGCTGTTGCTGGGTCAGCGTTTCGGCGCCGTACGGCCTCGTTCGACCTCCGACTTCGCGGACGTGCCTGATCGCCGATAAGCTTAGTTGTGTCAGAACTGTCGATTCGACGTTCATTCGCTTGTCGTATGAAACGATAATCGCAGCAGGCACCATTAGGCCGTGTCTTCTCGAACAGGGGCAAAATGCGAGATAATCGCCGGCCAGCTGAGATTCAGGGTATCGGGCAGGGCTTTCCGGGTCAGCGGATGCGTGTGTTGCCCCGACCTCGGGTCCGCGGTGCGCTGGCCCACCCAGGAACCTCTGCGCTCATTGTGACCGACGCGGGCTTCTTCCCGCACGCGTCTCGTCACGGCCGGCGCCGCGAGTCACCCAGCGAGCAGGCGATTGTCCTCATCTGCGCCCGCGGTCGCGGCTGGCTCGCCTCGGGCGGAGAGACCCACGACATCGGTTCCGGCGCGGCCGTCGTGATCCCAAAGGGCGACCTCCACACGTACTGGGCCGACGAGGACGACCCTTGGACTATCTGGTGGTTGCACGTCGACGGCCCGCTAGTCGACGACTGGTTCGCCCGCGTCGGCGGCAGCGGCCCGGTGGCGCGGGAGGTCGATGTCTTCGAGACGACCTCGCTCGTCGACCAGGTGCTGCGCCATCTCGAGCGCGACACCACGCCCGCCAGCATCTTCGCGGCATCCGGTGCCGCCTGGCACCTGCTCGCGCTGCTGGCGGCGGCGCGCGCCCCGCACGACACCAGCAGCGACGCCATCGACCGGGCTGCGGACTACCTACGCCAGCACTACGTCGACAAGGTGACCGTGTCCGACCTCGCGGCGATGTGCTCGCTGAGCGCCTCGCACTTCGCGGCGTTGTTCAAGCGCCAGCTGGGGCAGCCGGTGCACCGCTTCCACAGCGAGTTGCGCATGGCGCGCGCCCGGGAGCTGCTCGGCACCACGGCGTTGCCGGTGGCCGAGGTGTCGCAGGCGGTCGGCTTCGACGACCCCTTCTACTTCTCCCGCCAGTTCCGGCGGATGCACGGTCAGACGCCCCTGAGCTACCGTCGGCAGCACACCGTCTGAACGCGCGGATGCCCGGCGCCGCAGCGCCGGGCATCCTGCGGTTCACGAGGCGAGGAATCCCCGGTTCACCCGCTGCTGGAAGCGCACGTTGCCCCAGCCGGGGTGGTGCGGCGCGCTGTTCGAACCCGGCAGGGTGCCCCAGTAGCCGAGCTCGCCGCAGCGGCGCACGGCCTCGGCGGCGATCTCCTGGCCGATCGGCCCGTCCTCGAAGTCGGCCTCGAGCGGCGTGTAGCCGATCCAGCCCTCGCCGATCACGGCGGGCACGTCGTGCAGCTCGGCCCACTTGGCCACCGCGGTGAGCCGGTCGTCGAGCCCCTGGCGCATCGCCTGCGCGTGCTCGTGGTAGTTGCGGTACAGCCAGGCGTCCCAGCGAGCCGGATCGACCCAGTCGTAGGTGTAGAACATGCTCGGGCTGATGCCCGTGGCGTCGAGGCGCCACTGCGGCACGCTCGCCTGCCAGTCGTCGAAGCCGGGGGCGTCCTCGCGCAGCAGCGACTTCAGCTCGGGCGTCGGGAACGCCGGCGGGGTGCCGCGCACATCGGCCCAGCGCTCCAGCGCGCCGAGCACTCCGTAGATGTAGAAGTGCTGGTGCGCCACCTGCGCGTTGTCGGGCACGGCGCCGAGATCGAGGTGCGGGGGGATGCCGTAGCAGACCGTCGAGAGCACGTCCGGGTTGCTGCTCTGCAGCTCGTCGAGCGCGGCCTCGAGGTAGGGGCGCTGGGCTCGGAACGTGTCGGCGGCGTTCGGCGCCACCTCGCGCAGTTTGGAGAGGTCGACCTCGTTGTGCAGCTCGACGTAGGCGATCTGCTCGCCGTAGCCGTGCTCCTGCACGAGGTCGACGAGCCGTCCGATCGAGCGGGCCAGGGCCGAGAACCGCTCGGCGGGCGGGATGGCCTGCAGCATCTCGTGCCAGGACGGGTTGTCGAGGAACGCCGGGCTCTGCTGGTACTCCCACGACGACACGATGATCACCATGCCGTGCCGCTGGGCGGCGGCGAAGAGCTCGAGCAGATGGGCGCGCAGGTCGAGCGTCTCGCCGCCCTTCGCGTCGTACCAGCGCGTGCGCTGGCCCGTGCCGCCGCCGACCGCCTCGAAGCGCAGCGCGCTCGTGTCGATGCCGTGCTCGCCGAAGAGCAGCAGCGGTGCGGCGCAGATGCGCACCGTGTTGTAGCCGCGCTCGCGGGCCTGCAGGAACGCCGCATCCAGGTCTGCGAAGGGCTCGCCCTCGGCGGTCTGCGTGTACCAGGTGAAGTCCCACAGCGAGATCGTCAGTTTGGCGGGCAGGTGGTCGGGGATGGTGGTGGGCACTCGGTGGTGTCCTTTCCTCGGTGGGTTCGGGAGGTATGCGGGCGGTCAGCCCTTGACGCTGCCCTCGGTCAGGCCACCGCGCCAGAAGCGCTGCAGGCTGACGACGGCGATGACGATCGGGATCACGGAGAGCAGGGCCCCACCGACCGCGATCTGGTAGAGCTCGGGGTTGCGGTCCGACACGCTCTGCCAGGAGAAGAGGCCGAGGGTGATCGGGTACAGGTCCTGGTTCGAGAGCATGACGAGGGGCAGGAAGAAGTTGTTCCAGATGCCCACGAACTGGAACAGGAACACCGTGACGACGGCGGGCATCATGACCCGCAGCACCAGGCCGCTGAAGATGCGGAACTCGCCCGCGCCGTCGATCCGGGCCGCCTCGATGAGCGAGTCGGGCACGGCCGCGGTGGCGTAGATGCGTCCGAGGTAGACGCCGAACGGGCTCACGATCGACGGGATGAGCACGGCGGCGTAGGTGTTGACCAGGTCGACCTCGCTCATCATGAGGAACAGCGGCAGCGCCAGGGCGGTGCCGGGGATCATGACGCCGGCGAGCACCAGGTTGAACCAGAACTCCTTGCCGCCGAACGAGAACTTCGCCAGGGCGTAGCCGGCCGCGATGGAGAGCACGGTCGCCACCGCGGCGCCGACGCCGGCGTAGAGCAGGCTGTTGAGCCCCCAGCGCAGGAACACGCCCTCGTCGCGCTGCACGACGTTCACGAGGTTGGTCCACAGCTGCGGGTCGTCGAGCACGAGGCCCGACGAGCCGAACAGCGATCCCGTGTCCTTCGTGGCCGCGACGATCAGCCAGTACATCGGGAAGAGGAAGTAGATGGCGGCGACGGCGAGGCCGGCCGTGACGAGGATGCGCGAGCGGGTCAGCGAGCCCGATCGCGTGGCGGTGCGGGTCATCCGCGGCGCTCCTTCCGGGAGACGAGCTTGAGGAATCCGAAGGAGAACGCGCATGCGACGACCGCCAGCAGCACGGCCTGCGCCGCGGCGAGGCTGTAGTTGTTGTTAACGAAGGCCTCGTTGTAGGCGGCGAGGTTCGGCGTGTAGGCCGTCGTGATCGCGCCGGAGAGCGGACGGAGGATGAGCGGCTCGGCGAAGAGCTGCAGCGTGCCGATGATCGTGAACACGGTCGTGAGCACGATGGCCGGGCGGATGAGCGGCAGCTTGATGCGCGTGACGATCTGCCACGCGTTCGCGCCGTCGATGCGCGCCGCCTCGAAGAGGTCGGCGTCGATCGACTTCAGCTGCGCGACGATGACGAGCATGTTGTAGCCCGCGAACTGCCAGGTGACGATGTTCGCGATCGACCAGAGCACGTTGCCGGCGTCGAGGAAGCCGATCGTGAGGCCGAGCGACTCCCCGAGCTCGACGATCGGGCTGAGGCCCGGCGTGTAGAGGAAGCCCCAGAGGAGCGAGGCGATGACGCCCGGCACGCCGTACGGCAGGAAGAACGCGCTGCGGAAGAAGCGCACGCCGATGGCGGATGCGGCGTCGAGCAGCAGCGCCAGCAGCGTGGCGAGGGCGATCATCACCGGCACCTGCACGGCCGCGAACAGCAGCACGCGGCCGAGGCTGCCGACGAAGGCGGGGTCGCTGAGCGCGGTGACGTAGTTGTCGAGCCCGACGAATACCGTCTGCGACTCGCCGTCGCCGAAGGCGCCGGTGCGCACGACACCCGTGAGGCTCTGCCAGAGGGCGTAGAGGATCGGCGCGACGATCGTCGCGAGGAACACGAGCATGAACGGCCCGAAGAAGGCCAGCACGGTCAGGCGGCGGCGGTTGGCGCTGCGCGAGCGCTGCTGCTGGATGGTGGTGCTCATTCGGCGTCGCTCACTTCCAGGCCTTTGGCCTCCATGTCGGCGACCGTCGCGGTCTGCGCCGCGCGCACGGCGTCGACGAAGGTGCCGTTCCCGGCGACGGCGGCTGCGAATCCGTCGTTGAGATGGCCGTAGACGGCGGCGGTGGTGGGGATCCAGCCCCAGTCCACGTCGATGGACGCATCCGCCTCGGCGAAGACCTCCTCGCTCGTGTTCTGGCCGCCGAAGAACGGCTCGTCCTGGTCGAGGGTCGAGCCCTCGACGCCGTCGACCGCCGCGGGCCAGCCGTAACCGCCCTCGATGAGGATGTCGATGCTCTCGGGATCGGTGTTGAGCCAGTAGGCGAAGTCGGCCGCCTCCTTCGGATGGTCGCTGCCGGCGAGCACCGCGGTGGTCGAACCGCCCCAGTTGGCCGAGACCGTCTCGCCCTCCTGCCACTGCGGCAGCGGCGCGGCGCGCCAGAGGCCCTCGGTGTCGGGGGCGTTGCCCTGCAGCAGCGCGCCGCCCCACTGGGCCGACGGCCACGCGGCGATCTGCCCGCTCTGCAGCGCGCTGTACCAGCCGTTCGAGAAGTCGGGCATGGTGGCCACGACGCCCTCGGCGACGAGCTGGTCCCAGTACTCGGCCACGCGGATGGTCTCCGGCGAGTCGATCGTGATGCGCCAGCTGCCGTCGTCCTGCAGCGAGAACCACTGGCCGCCGGCCTGCCAGGCGAGCGCCGTGAACCACGCCGAATTGCCGGGCGGGAACGTGCTGATGTAGTTCGCGGGGTCGGCCTCGTGGATCACGCGGGCCGCCTCGGCGTACTCGTCCCAGGTAGTCGGCACCTCGAGGCCGAGCTCCTCGAAGAGGTCCTCGCGGTAGTAGAGGCCCATCGGGCCGGAGGCCTGCGGCACCGCGTAGACCCGGTCGCCGAAGGTCACCTGCTCGAGCTGCCAGTCGATGAAGTCGGCGCCGCGCTCGTCCATGCCGTACTCGGCGAGGTCGGTCAGGCCGCCCTCGAGCACGAAGCCGGGCAGCTCCTGGTACTCGATCTGCGCGAGGTCCGGGGCGCCGGTCGCGGCGCGCAGCGCGGAGTGCATGCGCGCGTAGGAGCCGGCGCTGCCCGCGGGCACCTCCTCGAGGTTCACCTGCACGTCGGGGTTCTCGCTGTTCCACAGGTCCACGGCATCGCCGATGCCGGGCACCCACGACCAGAAGGTCAGCTCGACCGCTGCGTCGGTGCTCTGGGCGCCGCATCCGGTCGTCAGGGTCAGGGCGGCCACGGCGGTCATCGCCGCCGCACCGCGTCGCAGTGCTCTCATCGACTCTCCTCATCGAGCGTCGCCGACCTCGGGTCCGATCGGCACGTGCAGCGAGCCTAGGAGTGCTCCCGCGAGCGGATGAGGGCCGGAGCGACGGCGAAACTGGACGAAACGACGATCGCCACCGTCGACCGTCGCTTCGTCCTGGAACAGCGTCGGAACCTGCATGCCCCTCGAACGGGGCGCGCCGCAGACTCGTCGCCACCGAGCCCGGACGACGCCGTCCGCGCTCCAGCCGAGCAGTCGACGAAGGAGTCCCCATGCCGAAGGTCCGTCCCCGCCCGCCCGCCCGTCGGAGGGTCGCAGCCGTCGCGGCCGCGGCGCTGGCGCTGCCGCTGGCCGCGCAGGCCGTGCCTGCCGCAGCCGACTCGGCCGCGCAGCAGCGCGCCACCCGCATCGACATCGATCCGGCCGTCATCGGCGAGCCGTTCGGCGGCTGGGGCACCTCGCTGTCGTGGTTCGCCAACGCGACGGGCGACTGGCCCGACCGCGAGCGCGGCGCCGACCTGCTCTTCAATGCGCCGGACGATCCCGACGCCCCGGGGCTCGGGCTCTCGATCGTGCGGTACAACATCGGCGGCGGCGACGACCCCTCGGCCGCGCCGCTGCGGCCCGGCGCGAACGTGCCGAGCTGGCGTCCCGAAGCCGACGGCCCCTACGACTGGGAGGCCGACCCGCGGCAGCGCTGGTGGCTCGACGCGGCGCGCGAGCGCATCCCCGAGGAGCAGTTCGCGGTCGACGCCATCGCCTACTCGGCGCCGTACTGGCTGACCCGCAGCGGGCGCACGACCGGCAACGGCGACGGCTCGCTGAGCAACCTGCGCGAGGGCGCGGAGGGCGAGTTCGCCGCGTACCTCGCCGACGTCGCCCAGCACTTCGCGGAGGAACGCGGGATCGCGTTCCGCACCCTCAGCCCGGTCAACGAGCCCGGCACCGACTACTGGCGCATCGACGGCCGGCAGGAGGGCATGCACGTCGAGCCCGGCGCCGATCAGGCCGCACTGCTGGACGCCACCGGCGACGCCCTCGCCGAGCGCGGACTCGCGACCGGGCTCAGCGCCATCGACGAGACCGGCGTCGACATGACCATCGACGAGCTCCGCGACCTGCGCGATGCGGGCTTCGACCTCGACCGGCTCGAGCAGATCAACGTGCACACCTACTCCGGCGGCGACCGCGAGACCCTCCACCAGATCGCGAAGGGCTCGGCCGACAAGCGCCTGCAGATGTCCGAGGTCACCATCGGCACCGGCGAGCACGACCACGAGTCGACTGAGGCGTTCCTGTCGCTGGGCACGAGCCTGGCCCTCGACCTGCGCGAGCTGCGCCCCGACGAGTGGGTGTACTGGCAGGCCATCGAGTCGGAGTCCGAGTCCGTCGCCGGGAACGGTAACTGGGGCCTCATCCACTTCGACGAGCGCACGCAGGAGTTCGAGCTGACCCGCAAGTACCACGCGATGCGGCAGTACAGCGACTTCATCCGCCCCGGCGATCGCTTCGTGCACACCAGCGACGACGGTACCGTGACCGCCTACGACCCCGAGGCGGAGGAGCTGAGCATCGTGACCGTCAACGACTCCGCGGAGGCGCGCACCGTCGAGTTCGACCTCGGCGGCTTCGAGCGCAGCGGCCGGCACGCGACCGTGCACCGCACCAGCGCGACGGAGGAGGTGGCCGAGGTCGGCCGCGAGCGGCTGCGCGACGACGCGCTGCGGATGACGCTGCCGCCCGAGTCGATCACCACCGCCGTGGTGCCGGTGACGCTGCCGGAGCAGCCGGGGGTCGCCAACGGCGACTTCGAGACCGGTGGCGCCGGTCAGAACCCCGTCGGCTGGTCGACGTGGGGCGGAGACGCCTACGGCTCGTCTGTCGAGGCCGACTACACGCAGGCCGGCGGCGCGCAGACCGGCCACTTCGAGGCCGTGCACTACGGCTCGGACGCTTACGCGGTGACCACGTCGCAACGCGTCGAGGTGCCGGACGGCACCTACGACCTGCTCGCCGACGTGCGCTCGACCGGCGGACAGGAGGTGGCGCGCCTGTTCGCGCAGGTGGAGGGCGGCGAGCGGCGCACGCTCGACATCCCCGCAGGCGAGCGGTACCGCACGGTCGCGCTCGAGGGCATCCGGGTTCGCGGCGGGGTGCTCGAGCTGGGCGTCGAGTCGGTGGCGCCGGGCGGGGCGTGGCTCGCCTTCGACGAGGTCGAGCTCGTGCCGCGACGGCGCTGACACCCGCATCGCGGACCGCCGGCGATCGGCGGGCCGCGATGCGGATCCGCGAAGTGTCCAGGTGCTCCGGCGCCAGGTGCATTCCGCTCGCCGGGCCGGCTGTGGAGGCTGGAGCGGTGACGAACCAACCCGCATCCGCTCATCCGCCCATCGATCTCGCCGGCGCCTGGACCGCTGCGCTCGACCCGGAGCGCCGTGGCGAGCGCGAGGCCTGGTTCGCCGCACCGCTGCCGGGTGCCGCGCCGCTGCGGCTGCCGGGCTCCGCTCAGGCGCAGGGACTGGGCGAGGCCCCGGACCTCCACACCGAATGGGTCGGCGGCGCCGTCGACCACGAGTTCTACCGCGACGAGCGCTACGCGCCCTACCGCGAGCCCGGCGCCCTCAAGGTGCCGTTCCTGCTGCAACCCGAGCGCGTGCACGTGGGCGAGGTCTGGTACCAGCGCACCGTCTCGGTGCCCCACGGCGGCGACTACGAGCTGCTGCTCGAGCGGGTGCACTGGGAGTCGACCGTCTGGATCGACGATCAGCGGATCGGCTCGGAGCGCAGCCTCTCGACCGCCCACCGCTTCCGCATCGACGGGCTCGCCGCGGGCGAGCACCGCCTGACGATCCGCGTCGACAACGCGATGATCGTCGACGTCGGCACCAACGCGCACAGCGTCACCGACCACACCCAGGGCGGATGGAACGGCATCATCGGCGAGATGAGCCTCACCCGCATCGCGCCCGCAAGGGTCGAGGCGCTCGCCGTGCACCCGCACCTCGCCACCCGCACCGCGCGGGTGCGCTGCACGGTGGTCGCGGACAGCCTCGACGGCATCGACGGCACCCTGACGCTCACGGCGCGGCCGGTGCACGACGGCCCCGCCGTGTCACCCGTCGTCGTGCCGATCGCGATCGAGGCCGAGCGCTTCCGGCGGGGCCGCGCCGCCTCCGGCAGCCACCTCGACGTCGATGTGCCGCTGGGCGACGACGCGCGCGCCTGGGACGAGTTCGACCCGGCCCGCTACGAGCTCGAGGCGGTGCTCGAGGCGACCACGGCGGCGGGCGCGTCGGTGCACCGCCGCACCACCGTGTTCGGGCTCCGGGAGGTCGAGGTCGTCGGCACGCGCGTCCACGTCAACGGTCGGCCCGTATTCCTGCGCGGTGCGCTCGAGTGCTGCGTGTTCCCGCTCACCGGCTACCCGCCGACCGACGAGGCGAGCTGGGCGCGCATCCTCGAGACCTGCAGGGCCTACGGGCTCAACCACCTGCGGTTCCACTCCTGGTGCCCGCCCGAGGCGGCCTTCGCTGCGGCGGATGCGGCGGGCGTGTACCTGCAGGTCGAGGGTCCGGTCTGGGCGAACCAGGGCGCCGCGATCGGCGTCGGCCGCGACGTCGACGCGTACCTGCACGACGAGACGCGGCGCATCCTCGAGGCCTACGGCGACCATCCGTCGTTCCTGCTCATGGCGCACGGCAACGAGCCGGCCGGTCGCGACGCCGAGTTCCTCGCCGACTGGGTCGAGCATTGGCGCCGCCGCGATCCCCGTCGCCTGTACACGTCGGCTGCCGGTTGGCCGTCGATCGATGCGAGCGACTTCGACTGCGTGCCCGAGCCGCGGCTGCACCGCTGGGACGAGGGCCTCGGCTCGCGGCTCAACGCGACGCCCCCGGAGACCCGGTCGGACTACGCCGACTACGTCACCGCGGTGCCACGGCCCATCCTCACGCACGAGGCGGGCCAGTGGTGCGTGCACCCGAACCTCGACGAGATCGCGAAGTACACCGGCGTGATGCGGCCGAGGAGCTTCGAGATCGTGCGCGACTTCCTCGCCGAGTCCGAGCTGCTCGACCATGCCGCCGACTTCGTGCACGCGAGCGGACGCCTGCAGGTGCTCTGCTACAAGGAGGAGGTGGAGGCGGCCCTGCGCACCCCCGGGTTCGGCGGCATCCAGCTGCTCGGCATCAGCGACTTCCCCGGGCAGGGGACGGCGCCGGTGGGGGTGCTCGACGCCTTCTGGCAGCCGAAGCCGTACGTCGACGCCGCCGAGTTCCACCGGTTCTTCTCGGCGACGGTGCCGCTCGCCCTGCTCGACCAGCGCACGTGGTCGACCGCGGAGACGCTCCGCGCCGAGGTGCGCATCGCCCACTTCGGCGCCGCGCCGTTCACGGCCTCGCTCGACTGGCGCCTGGAAGACGAGCAGGGCGCCTCCGTGCTGGCCGGTTCGATGGGCGATGTCGATGTGGCGCTCGGCAACGAGCGGGACTACGGCGTCGTCGAGGTGCCCCTGCAGGCGATCGAACGCGCGCAGCGGATGCGGCTGGTGCTGTCGCTGCGCACCGCCGACGGTGCGATCGAGAACCACTGGGATCAGTGGGTCTACCCGCCGCTGGAGCTCGCCCCGGCTGAGGACGCCATGCTCGTCACCCGCGACGTGGATGAGGCGCTGGTCGCGCTCGGCGACGGCCGCACGGTGCTCCTGGTGCCGCAGTCGGGCGACGCAGCCTCGCCGGTCGAGCTTGGCTTCACCACGGTGTTCTGGAACACGTCGTGGACGCGCGGGCAGGCCCCGCACACGCTCGGCGTGCTCTGCGACCCAGCGCACCCGGCGCTCGAGGGCTTCCCCACCGACGCGCACACCGACTGGGAGTGGTGGGAGCTGCTGCAGCAGGCGCGCGCCCTCGACCTCACCGCCTTGGGCGCCGCCGCCCGCCCGGTCGTGCAGGTGATCGACAGCTGGTTCGACGCCCGGCGGCTCGGCCTCGTGCTCGAGGCCTCGGTCGGCACCGGGCGGCTGCTGCTCAGCACGATCGACGTCGTGACCGACCTTGATCGGCGGCTCGTCGCCCGACGGCTCCGGGCGTCCCTCGACCGCTATCTGCGGGAAGTTCTCGTCGAGTCACCGCTGGAATTGACGCCTGGGCAGTTGAGGAGGACTCTTGCCGGTGAACTCTGATAGTCGGCCTTTGTGCATACTAATCGGAACACCCAAAACTGATAATCGTCATTATCCCGATGCCTGTAGCGGTTCCACCGGCGGAGCCGGTTAGGGAGTCACAGGTCCGGGGGTGCGGAACATTCCGGTGAAGCGGCGGCCCTGTCCGTCGTCGATGCGCCCGCCCGTACGAATCCGAAGCGCTCGAGGAAGCGTTGCTGATCAGCGTTACTGGTCGGCGTTGCATGCTTCGAGGTGGGCGAACTATCCGGTCTTGTCGAGGATTTCGAGGCGGTGCGCGAGCAGCCCCGTGCCGATTGTGATGTTGCGCGTGTATTCACCGACGACGATGTTCTTCAGATACCAGTGCGGCTCGATGGGCCGGTGACGCTCAAGTAGTCGCTGCAGCAGCACTCCGCGGAAGCTTTTGGCCATGCCGAGCGCGCGGACGCAATGTAGCGAGCAGCGGGCCTACCCGAGCACGGTCCGCACTGCTGCCAGTTCGGTAGCGGCTCTGTCGTGGCGCCCAAAGAATCCGGCCGCTCGCATGAATGCGTCGAGATCTTCCGGCGTCGAGAACTCATCTCGACCGAACTGGCCCCCGTTGGCGACGGTGCTGATGAAGTTCGCGTCGAATCACAGCACCTACTAGCACTGAGCGCAATCATGTTATACGTTTCACTCTGGTTGCTAAACGTATAACAATCACTTGCTCAAGGAGGAGTTCGCGTGAGTTCGTCCGTCATTCGCCGTTTACGGAGTTCGCCAGCGCCTCGGCGTCGGAGGCGACGCTCGTTCGCCCCGCCCTGGTGGTTCATCGTCCCGGCTGGCGCGCTATATCTCGCCGTGGTCATCGTTCCGAACGTCCGCGGCATCCAGTACGCCTTCACCGACTGGGACGGCCTCGGGGCTCAGTTCGCCTTTGTCGGGTTCGCTAACTTCGAGCGGTTCTTCTCCGACAGCGATGCGACAGGCGCCTTCGCTCATACTTTCTTTCTCACCATCGCCAACACGATCGTGCAGAACGTGCTCGGCCTCCTGCTCGCCCTCGGTGTGAACTCGAGGATCAAATCCCGCAACGTCCTGCGTGTCGTGTTCTTCGCCCCCGCAGTCATGACGCCGATCGTCATCTCCTACCTCTGGCGCAATCTCCTTGCAGGCGACGGAGCCGTCAACGCGCTGCTGGACTCGGTGGGGCTGGGCGCGCTCACTCGCAGTTGGCTCGGCGACCCCGACGTGGTGCTCTGGTCGATCGTCTTCGTGCTGTCGTGGCAGTTCGCCGGTTACTCAATGGTGATCTTCCTCGCTGGCCTGCAGGCCATCCCGGAGGAGGTCTACGAAGCGAGTGCGCTCGACGGCGCTGGAGCCATCCGGCGCTTCTGGTCCATCACGCGACCGCTCCTCGCCCCGGCGATCACGATCAACCTGCTGCTGTCCGTGATCGGCGGCATCAAGATCTTCGACCAGGTCTACGGACTGACCGGCGGGGGACCGGGCACCGCCTCGGAAACCGCCATGTCATGGATCGTGAAGAACGCCTTCTTCTTCGGCGACTTCTCGTACGCGGTCGCCCTGGCGCTCATCCTCACGGCGATCATCGCAGTCGTCTCCTCGGTGCAATATGCGCTGCTCAACCGAGAGGAGCGGAAGGCCTCGTGAAGCGTTACACCTGGCGCACGTTCGCGCTCGAAGCCGTCATGATCGCTGCCGCGGCCGTCGTGGCTCTCCCGATCTACGTGCTCATCAATCTCTCGCTGCGCTCGAGCAGCGAGGTCGCGTCACCGCTGCAACCGACTGCAGCACCCACCTTGGAGAACTTCCAGGTGGCTTGGGAGCAAGGCGGCCTGGCTCCAGCTCTCGGCAACAGCCTGCTCATTACAACGCTGGGTACCGCGCTCACTGTGGTGGTCTCGGCATTGGCCGCGTACCCGTTGGCACGCATCGCACGCCGGTGGTCACGAGCGACATTCGCGCTGTTCATCGTGGGTCTCCTGCTCCCGGGAGTCCTCGGCGCGCTGCCGCTCTATCAAAGCGTGCGCGACTTCGGGCTCCTCGGCACGCCTTGGGCGCTCGTGATCATCTACGGAGGCACAGGTGTCTCCTTCTCGATCCTGCTCTACGTCGGATTCCTGCGAGCGCTGCCGCCGGACTTCGAGCAGGCCGCGCTAATCGACGGATGCACGCCGCTCCAAGCCTTCTGGTACGTCGTGCTTCCAGCGATGCGCCCCGTCACCAGCACAGTGATCGTGCTCAATGCAGTCGGTACCTGGAACGACTTCTTCACACCGCTGCTGTTCCTGAGCGGCACCTCCGCGCAGACGCTCCCCGTGGCGGTCACATCGTTCGTTTCGCAGTACTTCACTGACTGGGGCGTGATCTTCGCAGGCATCATCATCGCGATCGCTCCGGTCCTCGTGTTCTACCTCTTCCTGCAGCGCTACATCATCAACGGTTTCGCCGGTGGCCTGAAGGGTTGACTCCGCTCAACGGCGGACCGCAGTACGCACGCACCACCATCCGCATGGTTTCGAAGGAGAGACGATGAAACGAAGCACGAAAACCCTGTTCCTGGCGATGAGCGCCGTCGGCGTCGTCGGTCTAGCCGGCTGCTCGGCTGAGGCTCCACCAGCCGATCCGAACGGTGAAGTCACTGGCTCGATCTCCGTGATCGCCGTCGACGGGTTCTTGGAGGACCTCGCTGCGGCGTTCGAGGAGAAGCATCCGGGCACCACGGTGGATATCCAGGTGATCGGTGACATCTCGGCCAATCAGCAGACGATCCGTACGCAGCTGACCTCCGGGACCGGACCAGATGTCTTCAGCGTCTTCCCGGGCAATGGCACGCCGACCGCCGTGCAGGTACTGGCCGGAGCGGGCGACTTCATGATGGAGCTCAGCAACCGAGAATGGGTGGACGAGCCCGCGCCCGGACTCATCGAGTCCGGATCGGTCGACGGCTCCCTCTATACGGCGCTCTTCAACTCGAATGGCATCGGCATGATCCTCGATGACGCCGCGGTCTCTGGTCTCGGGCTCGCGACGCCATCGACCTTCCCGGAAGTGCTGCAGTTCTGCGCGGATGCGCGGGAGGCCGGGACTGTGGCGTTCGCGGTCGGCGGCGCTGACTCCTGGACGACCCAGATGACGGACTACGCTCTGGCTGCGTCGCTCGTCTACGGCCCGGATCCGGAGTTCGCGCAGCGGCACCTCGACGGTGACGAGAACTTCGGCGACAGTCGTTGGGCCGACGCGCTGGACCTGCAGGTCCAGATGATCGACGCCGGCTGCTATCAAGACGACGCGCTCGGAGTCGGCGCCGACGCTTCACTCGAGCTCATCGCCGGGGGTGAGGCGCTCGGGACCATCCAGGGCAGTTTCATGTTCCCTGCGTTGAAGGATCTCGCTCCGGACACTGCCTTCACGCTGCACCCCTTCCCGGCAACCGATGATCCGTCCGAGACCTTCATGCCGATCGGAGCCGCAGCCGGCTACAGCGTGAGCACGAGGTCCGACAACCCTGCGACAGCCCTGGCCTTCGTTGACTTCCTGATGAGCCCCGAGGGCATCACGCTCGCAAGTGCAGCATCCGGAGCTATTCCGGCCTACCCGGTCGACACACTGCCCGCCTCGCCAGCCACCGCGAGCGTCGTGCAGTTCCTCGCTGACGGTCGGACCGCGCCGTTCCCGGATCAGCTCTGGCCGAACGCTCGCGTTCAGGCCGAGCACCTTGCCGGTCTGCAGGAGCTGTACGGCGGCAGGGTCACCGCGGCAGAGCTGCTGGCCGACATGCAGAGCGCCTTCGATCAGGGCAGCTGACCGCCGCACGACCTCGAGGAGGGCGGCGTCCTGCGCCGCCCTCCTCCTTCTAGGAGCAACGATGAGTATCCCCGTCACCGTGGGCCCGCCGCGCGTCGAGCATCTCCACACCCGGATGGCGATCGGCACATCTCGACCTCGACTGAGCTGGCGGACCATCGCCCCGCCGAGCTGGTCGCAAACCTCAGCCGAGCTGGAGCTTTGGTGTGACCGGGAGATTCGGCGAGTACGCCTCGATGGCGATGCATCGGTGCTGGTCGAGTGGCCCTTCGACGCGCTCAGGTCATTCCAGACAGTCCGAGCCAGGGTGCGAGTACACGGTGCTGCGTCTAAGCCATCCAGCGATTGGAGCGACTGGAGCACCATCCAGACCGGTCCGCTCAGCGCCGATGACTGGACAGCGGAGGCCATCGGAGCCGACGAGCAGGTCTCGACCACGCCGCGTCCCGCAGTACTGCTCCGCCGTGATTTCGAGATCAACGCGAAGCCGGAGGCTGCGATGCTCTTCGCGAGCGCGCACGGCCTCTACGAGCTCGAGATCAACGGGGTGCGCGTTGGCGACCACGAGCTCGCTCCGGGATGGACCAGCTACGAACACCGCGTGCGCTGGGACTCCCACGATGTGACTGCACTCCTGCGACCCGGAGACAACACGATCGGCGCTTGGGTGGCCGACGGCTGGTACCGGGGCAGACTCGGCTGGAATGGCGGTCATCGGGACATCTACGGCACTCGAACCTCCCTCATCACTCTGCTCGACCTGCGCTCGCCTGGCGGTGAACGCTCTGTCATCACCAGCGATGCAGCATGGCGATTCTCGAGAGCGCCGATCACCGCGACCGGACTGCTGGAAGGGGAGAGCTATGACACTCGACTCGAGCAGGACGGATGGTCCAGCCCGGGCTTCGATGATTCCGGGTGGTCCCCGGTCAACATCCTTCCGTTCGACCGCAATACGCTCGAAGGTCCGCTCGCTGAGCCAATCCGTCGAATCGAAGAGCGTCGGCCGCAGACCATCACGGAGAGCGCTGACGGGAGGCTCATCGTCGACTTCGGGCAGAATCTCGTGGGCCGAGTAGCCCTGAAGGTGCGTGGGCGAGCGGGCGAGGTACTGCGGCTGCGTCACGCAGAGGTACTGGAACATGGCGAGCTGGCGACCAGGCCCTTGCGGGACGCCACCGCCGAGGACTCGTACGTGCTTCGTGGCCTGAGCGGTGCGGAGCACTGGCACCCGAGGTTCACGATCCATGGCTTCCGCTATGCGGAGATCAGCCGCAGCGACGGCGTCGACATGATCGAATCGATCACGGCGGAGGTGCTACACACGGACATGGAACGCATCGGCTGGTTCGAATGCTCGGACCCGCTCCTCGAACGGCTGCACGAGAACATCGTGTGGAGCATGCGAGGCAACTTCGTTGGACTGCCCACCGACTGCCCGCAACGCGATGAACGTCTGGGCTGGACCGGCGACATCCAGGTCTTCGCTCCGGTCGCAACGTTCCTGTTCGATTCCGCCGGTCTCCTGACGTCCTGGCTGCGGGACGTGGCGGCCGAGCAGTACGACGACGGAACCGTGCCGTGGTATGTGCCCGAGATCCCCGGTGGAGACTGGTGGACACCCGCGCGACCAGGCGCCGGCTGGGGTGACGCGGCGGTGCTGGTTCCGTGGACGCTGCACCGGTCATTCGCGGATCGCGGCGTTCTGTCCGAGCAGTACGCGACTGCGAAGCGGTGGGTCGACCTCATCGACAGCCGAACCGTCGGGACCGGGCTGTGGACCTCGGACTTCCAGTTGGGTGACTGGCTCGACCCGACCGCTCCACCCGATCGGCCCGCCGAGGGTTTGACCGACCCGGGTCTTGTGGCGACGGCTTACCACAGCTGGTCAGCGCGTCGTCTCGCGGAGATCGCGCAAGAGCTTGGTCAGCAGGATGACGTCGCGCGATACACGGCGATGAGCGCCCGCGCCACGGCGGCCTTTCGCGAGGAGTTCGTTGATGAACAGAAAGGTCTCCTCAACTCGGACTCCCAGACTTCGAACGCGCTGGCGATCGCCTTCGGTCTACTTGATCCGCAGCGAGAAGAACTGGCCGGTCGAAATCTGGTGGAGCTCGTCGAGCGTGCAGCGGGACACCTCACCACGGGGTTCCTCGGTACGCCCGTACTCCTCGAAGCGCTCTCCATCACTCACCACGATGACGCTGCCTTCGCCCTATTGATGCAGCGCAGATCGCCGTCGTGGCTGCATCCGATCTCGCTCGGCGCGACGACCATTTGGGAACGGTGGGACAGCATGCTGGAAGACGGTTCAGTGAACCCCGGCGACATGACTTCTTTTAACCACTACGCGCTCGGCGCCGTTGCGGAATGGATGCACGCGCGCCTCGCCGGACTGTCGGCTGATGCGCCCGGCTACCGCAAGATCCTCGTACGCCCGCAACCGTTCCCGTCGCTCGACTTCGCCAGGGCACGCCACCGGACCCCTTTCGGCATAGCCGAAGCAGGTTGGAGCCGACGGACCGCCAACTCGATCGAGGTGACCGCGGAGATCCCAACCGGCGCCTCCGCCCGAATCGTGCTCCCCAACGGCACCGAACATCACGTAGGACCAGGGAGCCACACCTTCATCTCCGCCGACCGCCTCGATGAAGTAGGACAGCGAGCGTCCGCTGGTAATCGCTGAAAGGCTTCTAGAATGCGAGAGCAAGACCGGCTGAAAGGAATCTCGCTATGACCCCTGCGGGAACCCGCCGGAAACGCCCCAGTATGCGCGACGTCGCGAACCACGCCGGAGTCTCCGTAGCCACGGTCTCCTACGTGCTCAATGGCAGAGATCGAGTCGCCGAACCGACAAAACTCCGAGTCATCGAAGCCGTCGACGCCCTGGGATTCGTACCGAATCTCGCCGCCAGGACCATGCGCGCGGGCACTCGCGGCCTCGGGATCAGTGTCGGTGACCTGCGAAGCACGTTCGATGTCGACGTGGTTCGAGGAGCTCAGAGCTCAGCCAGAGAGCACGGGAAGACCCTGCTCATTGGCAACGGAGACGGCCGAGGCCACACCGAGTACATCGACCTCTTCGACCAGGCCCGCCTTGAAGGCATGATCATCTGCGATATCGAGTTCGGTAACGAGCTCCAGGTGCTCCACGACCGTCACCTTCCGTGCGTCCTCGTGAACTTCCGCGAGGGATCCGGGGGCCACTGCTTGGTGTTGATGGACAACGAGGATGTCGGATATCGGGCAGCCGTCCACCTAATCGAGCTCGGCAGGACCAAGCTGCTCTGGATCACTGACGGCCGTTCGCAGCCACTCCTCGAGCGACGACGAGGCATCGACCGTGCGATCGCCGAGTTCTCGAACGCTTCGGTCGAGGAGATCGTCGTGGCAGGGATCGATGACTGCCACGGTAGGAGCGCTGGCGCCGTGATCGCGCAACGAAGCGCCGACCTGCCCGATGGTGTCATCGCGGGTACCGGCCTCATCGCGAGGGGATTCGTCGAGGAGCTGCACACGAGCAGCGCGCTTCGTGTCCCGCAGCACCTTCGGCTCATCAGCACCGACGGCAACGAACTCGCCGACACTGGTTCTGTCAAACTTTCACGCTTCATCGAACCTGGCGTCGAGATGGGTCGCCGCGCCCTTGAACTCCTTTTGCGCGAGGTGGAGGAGCGGGGGAGCGGGCATCGCCATCGAGAGATCGTCCTGAAGGCGGAGCTGCACGTCGCGGAGAGCTCGCTCGGCTCGAGTTAATTGGCCAGGGTTTGGCGTCGTGACGCCTATGACGGTCATGGGCTGGCTGCCGTCATCAAGGAGCCGTGCACTCGGCGGCGCGGAACAGAGGAGAGCGCTATCCGGCGAGCAGTCCGCCGTGCGGGCCTGACTCGTCGAGCAAGGTGTCGAAGTGCCGTCGCGCGGGAGGCTCTCGGCCAAGCTGCTGGGGCGTAAGCGCGCCCACTTGGACGTCTCAAACGCCGACCCGGCCAGATCGATCGGACAAGGCTACTAGCCGCGCTGACAACGTCTGTTCTGTCAGCGGCGCTTCCAAGCGATTAGCGCGCGAACCCCCGAGGCCAGTGCCGAAGTCAGTCATGGTGAAAACCATGCCTTCGGTCGGCCAGGTCAGGCCGCGGAAGCACCTCTACCACTAGCGGGCGTGAGGTGTCGCCCCCGACTCAGCGTTGGCGATCGTCGCGTCTGCTCGTGTGTTCGTAGTTGAAGCCGTCGCTGCTCTAAGACGAAGACGATCGCCATGCGGCTAGTCGACGCTCGCTTCTCAACGCCGGCGGTGGGAAGGGCAGCTGTCAAAGCCGCTCCCGTGGCGCCGGACCTTTCGAGGATGACCGAAGAGCGCAGGACTCCGCCTCCGCGGTGAGGTGTCGGAGCGGGGACACTACGCGCTCGTGTTAAGGTCGCGGCTCGGGCGCTGTGTGCGGCGCGCTTTGTTCACCAGCGTTTCTGGTTGCCGCCCACGAGGCGAGCAGGGCGAGCCCGTCTGCGCTGCTGCTCCCGGGTACGGTGGTATAGGTGGTGATCGAGGTGTTCGGGTCACCCGGAAGCGCGAAGTCGTTGTACTCGAGGTCGAGGTTGCCAACGGCTGGATGCGCGATGGACTTGCGCCCGCGCGCATGCCGATGCACGTTGTGCTTCGCCCATCGGGTGCGAAATTCTGCGCTGCGGGTGGAGAGCTCGCCGACGAGGTCGGAGAGCCGGCGATCGTAGGGGTCACGGCCCGCACTGGCGCGAAGAATTGCCACGAGCAGGTCCCAGGAGCGCTCAATGTCGAGATAGAACGATGCCGCGCGAGCGTCGAGGAAAGCGAAGCGCGCGAAGTTTGGCGGCACCTTGGTTCCCTCGAAGAGCGGGGCGTAGAGCGCTTGTCCCAGGTCGTTCGCAGCGAGTAGATCAAGACGTTCGTTCTGCACGATCGCAGGCACGCTCATCGAATCGAGAACCTGTTGCACTGACCCGTCGATCGGAGCGCGCCGAGCCCGCGGCGCCGTCGATGCTGTCGCCGCGGCGGCGCGGGCGAGATCAGCCAGATGGGCGCGCTCATCCTCATCGAGCTGCAGAACCCGCGCAATCGCTGCGAGGACGCTTTCCGAAGCGCCTCCGATCCGACCGCGCTCCATGCGGGTGTAGTACTCGACGCTGATGCCGGAGAGCATCGCGACCTCCTCGCGGCGCAGACCTGCAACGCGTCGACTACCGCTGACGTAGGGGAGACCAGCCCGCTCCGGTGTTATCCGGGCACGGCGGCTCATGAGGAAGTCCCTAACCTCGTGCTGCGTCTCCATACCGACCAGCGTAGGTCGCCTTCCGGCCACTTCAGGATCCCTGCCAGGGACTGCCTCACGTCTGCGGGCCGCGGCACACTAATCCCGGACAGCGTTGCCGACGAGTACCGCCTAGCGATCGCATTAGCTGCGTCAGGTCCATCGGCGAGACTTTCCGGCTGATGTGACTGGTGACCGCACACCGTCGCCGGTGGTCGTCTTGATGCGCGCCGCGAATACGGGACCAACCTCGGGCCGTGCTCGTCGCAATCGTGTAGCAGCAATAGCAGTAGCGAAAGGATCCCTTCATGAACCCGTGGCCTAGCGAGACGATCGCCGCTATCGCCAGCACGGATGATCTGCATATCGCCCCATTCCGCGCCGACGGCGTGACAACCGGAACTCCCACCTGGATCTGGTCGGTCGTTGTCGACGAGCGCCTCTTCGTGCGCGCCTACAACGGAGTGCGCTCGCGCTGGCACGGCTCTGCGATCGCGCAGCAGGCGGGAATTATCACCGCCGCTGGCGGCACTCACGACGTGTCCTTCGCCCCGGTGGGCGATCCCGTGTTGATCGAGCGGATCGATGCCGCCTACCGCAACAAGTACGCCGGGAGCCAGTATCTCCCGCCCATGGTCGCCGAAGGCCCGAAGGCGGCGACCATCGAGATCACCCGGCGGCCCAGCCACTGATCCACCACAGAGGAGAATCGCTATGAAGATTGCAGTACTCGGCACCGGTTACGTCGGACGCGTCCTCGCCGCCCGCCTTGACGGGCTCGGCCACGACGTCACCATCGGCACCCGTGGCCCGAAGGAGACGGTGGCGCGGACGGGTGCCGATTCCATGGGCACGCCGCCCTTCAGCAGCTGGCAGGCGGAGCACGACGACGTCGAGTTGCGGACCTTCGCCGACGCGGTGGCCGACGCCGAGCTAATCCTCAACGCCACCCATGGCGCCGTCTCGCTCGACGTGCTGCACACAGTGGGCGCCAATGCACTCGCCGGCAAGGTTCTGCTCGATCTTGCGCTGCCGCTCGACTTCTCGCAGGGCCGGCCACCGATGCTGACGATTGCCAACGACGACAGTCTGGGCGAGCAGATCCAACGCTCCTTCCCGTCGACCAGGGTTGTCAAGTCGTTGAACAGCGTGTTCTGTGAAGTCATGGTCGAACCTTCCCGGCTACCGGGCGCGCACAGCATCTTCATCGCCGGCGACGACACCGAAGCCAAGCAACTCGTAGAAGGGATCCTTATCGAGTTCGGGTGGTCGCGCGAGTCGATCATCGACCTCGGCGACATCACCGGCGCCCGCGGCGCCGAGATGTACTCGCGCCTGTTCTTCACCCTCGCCGAGGTTTTCGGCTCCTACGAACTCAACATCAACGTAGTGCGGGCACAGCACTGACGCTCACGTGAAGCACAGCCGCCTCATGCATCGCTCAGGGCCCAACTGCTCGTCTGAACAGAAAATGACCAAGCGCTGGGCACTGACTTGGATAGGGGCCCTCCGAGTACACGGCTCAGCAGGGTCTCCTTTGCGGACGCGGCTACCGATTGAATCGCAAGAGCGCGAATGTCCGTGAACCGGACAGGTTGCGCCCGACCAGGTAGAAGGAACAAACAATGAAAGCCACCCTCATGTACGGCGCCGGCGACGTGCGCGTCGAGACCGTCGCCGACCCGACCATCCAGCAGCCCTCCGACGCGATCGTCCGCGTCGTGCGCGCCTGCGTCTGCGGTTCCGATCTGCACCCTTGGCACGACATGCCCGCTTCCGAGCAGGGCACCCCGATGGGCCATGAGCTCATCGGCGTGGTCGAGGAGACCGGCTCGGCCGTCTCGCAGGTGCGCAAAGGCGATTTCGTCATCGCCCCGTTCTCGTTCGCCGACAACACCTGCCCGATCTGTCGCGACGGCTTCCACACCGCCTGCCCTCACGGCGGCTTTTACGGTTCGCCCGAGACCGGCGGTCTGCAGGCCGAGTACGCCCGCATCCCACAGGCCGACGGCAGCCTCGTCGTCGTCCCCGACGTCGACCCGGCAACCGCCGACCAGGGCCTGCTCGCCTCGCTCCTGACCCTCTCCGACGTCTACCTGACCGGCTACCACGCCGCCCATATGGGACGAGTCGAAGCAGGCAAGACCGTCACCGTCATCGGCGACGGCGCCGTCGGCCTCTCCGCCGTGCTCGCGTCGAAGCGGATGGGCGCCGAGCGCATCATCCTCATGGGCCGCCACACCGCCCGCACGGACCTGGGCCGGGAGTTCGGCGCCACCGATGTCATCGCCGAGCGCGGCGACGAAGGCATCCAGCAGGTCCTCGACCTCACGAACGGCGAAGGCAGCCACGTCGTCCTCGAGGCCGTCGGCCACATGCCCGCCTACGAGCAGTCCTACAAGGTCGCCCGCGCTGGCGGCGTCATCAGCCGCGTCGGGGTGCCGCAGTACGAGGACGCTGCGGTGGGCATGAGCACCCTGTTCGGCAAGAACCTCACCCTCACCGGCGGACCGGCGCCGGTGCGCGCCTACCTCGAGGCCGCGATCCCGCAGGTCCTGAACGGCGACATCAATCCCGGCAAGGTCTTCGACCGCGTCGTCGCCCTCGACGACATCGCCACCGGCTACCGGGCCATGGACAACCGCGAAGCCCTCAAGATCATGGTCACCCCCTGACCGCACGCCGTACGGTCGCCCCCGCGCGGGGCGGCCGTATGGCTCAGCACGAACCCCGCAGCGGAAGCTGCGCAGACCGAGGAGAGACGACTTGGCAGACAACGAGAACCCTGGCTGGAGCGGGGGACGGAAAGCCTTCGGCGACTTCGCCCCAGGCATGGTGCACTACACCGACAAGGTCCTCTTCGACGAGGTGTGGGAGCGCGAAGGACTGTCCAAGCGCGATCGAAGCCTCGTGACGATCTCCGCGCTCACCGCACTCGGCAAGACCGAGCAGCTGCAGTTCCACCTCGACTACGCGCGGCAGAACGGCGTCACTGACGAGGAACTGCAGGAAGCTCTGCTGCACTTGGCGTTCTACGCCGGGTGGCCCAACGGGATGAGCGCCACCACGGTGCTCAAGAACATCATCGAGAACGACGAGTGACCCGCCTGATGCGGGCGAGTCATCTCACGTGCCGAACCTGGCGAACGAAACGGACTACACCATGAGTGACATCGACTTCCAGCAGCCCTTCCCACTGGGGGAGAGCAACGACGCCTATGCGCAGTACTTCTCGGGACGCAGCTTCAACGCGCCGATCGTCGGAGGCGCCACCCCCGTCGCGAACATCACCTTCGAGCCAGGGTGTCGCAACAACTGGCACATCCATCACGGCTCGAACGGCGGCGGCGACCAGGTGCTGCTGTGCACCGCCGGCTCCGGCTGGTACCAGGCCGACGGCGAGGAGCCCCTCAGCATGGTCCCCGGCACCGCAGTCCGGGTGCCGGCGGGCACCAAGCACTGGCACGGAGCCAAAGCCGACTCGTGGTTCTCGCATCTCGCGTTCATCACGCCTGGTGTTGGCGTCAGCAACGAATGGCTGGAACCGGTCAGCGACGAGGTCTACGACGCTCTGCACCGGACCACTAGCACCGATTGACTGAACCGGAGGGGGAGTGTCATTCATACGCGGCCTGGCCGCGCGTACTAGCCGATCTCTGAGGGAAGCTAGACGATTACGCGGTTTCGGGGACGATGCCCATCCGCGTATCTGACCTCGCGTGGACCGTCTTGCCTGCAATAGAAGTTTCTCGGCATGCGCTGGAGCTTCGTCCCCCGCGTCCACCGAGGGACGAAGCTCACGCCGCGTTATGCGCGATCGATAATCGGCAGGATCAACCGGCTCGCGTGCCCGGGCCCGTGCAGGACGCTGTTGGTGGCGACAACCGGCTCGGCGACATCGTTGATGATATCCCCTCCGGTGTTCGTGTTGCGGTCGTAGTGCGGGAAGTTGCTGCTCGAGATCTCGACCCGCAGACGGTGCCCGGGAAGAAAGACGTTTGACGTCGGTCCGAGATCAATGGTGACTTCGTAGACCTGCCCGGGCTGCAGGAGCTCGGGCTCGAGCAGGGACTTCCGATAGCGCATGCGGAGCAGGCCGTCCGTGAGGTATAGCGCGCGGCCGTCGGGGTGAACATCCACGAGCTTGCCGGTGAAGTCCGTGTCGAGGGCCGACGACGAGACGTTGAGCACGAGCGACACCTCTCCGGTCACCTCGAGAGGCTCCGTCAGGACCGGGGTTGTGTAGCACAGGACGTCGGCTCGCTGCTCGATCGCTTGCTGGTCGAGCGGACCCGCGTTCAGCGCGGCTGCGGCAATGTTTCCCGGGGGGAGGCTGCGGCCACCGACCGTCGGCACGGGGTCCATCGGGTCGTAGCGGATGACGTCCACCGCGTCCGTGGCAGGGGCATCGACCGTGAGCGAGCCGTCCCCGCCGCTCGTGTTCGCCTCGCCTGCTCCGTCGAGGAAGTAGCTCGTGTACCGGGTGTCCGGCAGCGGCCAGGCCTGCTCGTCGCGCCACTGGTCGATGCCCATCACGAAGATCCGCACGGGGGCGTCGGCCGCGTCGGCGGCCGCTTCACCCCGTACGTGGTGGTCGAAGAAGCGGATGTGAGAGCCCGTGATATCGGCGGCGAGTGCGCCGGCACGCGGTCCGAAGGCGCGGCCCTCGTACAGGCCCTCCTGGTTGCGGTGGTCCCACGGACCGATGATCAGTCGCTGATGCGTCTTGGCGACCTCGTTCGCGGTCTCCCGAAGCAGCGTCGTGTACGCGCGCGTCGTCTCGGGCATGAAGAAGTCGAACCAACCACCCACGTGCAGCCCCGGCGTGGAGACGGCCGACATCTTCTCGCTCGGCGCCGATGCTGCCCAGTAGGGGTCCGCGAACGGACGTTGCAGCGAATCGGCCCACCAGCTGGACTGCTCGTTCAGCGCCGGCTGGTCGCTGATCGGCAGCTTGTTCAAGTGGGGCTCTGGATTCGAAGCGAGCACGACCGCCTGCGTCATGGCGTCCATGGAACCCTCGCCACGCCGCAGCGAGCGCAAAGCCTGCATCTGGTTGATGCTCATGGCCCAGAGGAGGTTCGTGTGCCAGAAAATTGCACCGCCCGGGCTGTACCGGAGGTAGCGGAAGTCCGACGGCGCGATCGACGGCGCGATCGCCTTCAGCCCCGCCGGGTCCTGCGATGCCGTCGCCCACTGCGACATGCCGAGGTAGGAAGCACCGTAGGTGCCGACGTTGCCGTCGCACCAGGGCTGCTGCCGAATCCATTCGACGGTATCGACGCCATCGGCGGCGTCTGCCGCCTGCAGGATGAACTCGCCATCCGAGTTCCACATGCCTCGGCAGTCCTGCCACACGACGGCGTAGCCAGCGGCCACGAACGACATCGGCGGCGGGAGCAGCGCAGGCCCGAGACTGGCGAACATGTCCTTGCCGTAGGGCAGGCGGACCAGCAGGACCGGGGCCGCGACGTCCCCGGGGAGGTACACATCGGTCGCCAGGTTCACCCCGTCGCGCATGGTCACTCGAACGTCCTTATGGACGGTAATGGGCACAATATCCTCCTTAGTGGGACAGCTCGGGCGAGCTGAGTGTTTGGGCGAAGTGCTCGGAGAGGCGGCGCAAGCGGCTCGCCAAGACCTCCGGGCCGGTCACGGTCTCCGATTCCCGGATCCAGTCGTGCACGACGGCTCGCACGCCCGCGGCGAAGAACAGGGTCATGTCCGCGAGGGTCGATTCGTCGAGGTCACCGAAAAGCGCCGTCACCGTGTTCCTGTTGAGATTCGTGAACAGGTCGTTCATGGCCTCGCCCGCCGCGAAGGCGCAGGGACCACTGAAGACGGCGCGGTAGAACGCCCGGTGGTCGGCCAGATGCTGCGCTAGAGCCACGATCCGCTCGAAAGGATCCTCCGAACCGGCCACCGACAGTGCTGCTTCCGTGGCGTCCACGGCTGCCGCGACGATCAGAGCGTCCCGATCGCCGAAATGCATATAGAGCACCTTCCGGGTCACGTCCGCCGCCTCGGCGAGATCCATCACCGATATGGCCGTGCTGCCGCGTTCGCTCACCAGACGGACGGCGGCGGACATCAGGGCATCGCGTGATCGACGCACCCGCTTGTCCTCCGGGGGTGCAGTCGGGCCTTCATTCGTGGTTGCCATGATCGAATAGTACACATCTGGTCCAAACGGAACAACTGTGTAATATGGGTGAGCAAGTCGAGTGCAATGAAAGGAGAATCATGAGGTCAGGGACGATGTTCGAGAATCAGTCCGCGATCATTGCTGGAGGTGCAGGAGGGCTGGGGAGCGCGACGGCGCGGCGACTCGTTGAGCTTGGCTTCGGTGTCGTGCTCGTCGATATCGATGCTGTGAAGGCGCATGAGCTCGTGCAGGAACTCGGGCCGAAAGCGCTATTCGTCGAAGGCGACCTCGTCGACGATCAGGTGGTCCACGACGCGGTCGCAGCGGCGAAGACCCTGGGGCCGCTCTTCGCAGCGATCGCGGCGACCGGCGTCGTCATCCGCGCTGGTCGTACGGTCGAAGTTGACGGGGCAATGCTGTCGAAGGAGGTGATGCGCTCGAACTTCGAACTTCACGTGCTGGGCCCCTTCAATCTCGCGAGGATCGCGGCCGCGACGATGGCGACGAATGAGCCCGACGTTGATGGGCAGCGTGGCGTCATCATCCAGACCGCGTCCATCAGCGCATACGACGCCCAGACGACGATGGTGCCCTACGCGGCCGCGAAGGGCGGAGTCGCGGCCATGGTGTTGCCGATGGCCCGCGATCTGGCGCCGCTCGGTATCCGTGTCAATGCAATTGCCCCGGGCGCCTTCGGTACGCCGCGACTCACCGATCCGACCATCCAGGCGATGCTCGTGCGCGACAACGCCTTCCCCGGTCGGGTCGGTCGTCCTGACGAGTACGCGTCGATGGTGGAAGCCATCCTTCGGACGACCTACCTCAATGCCGAAGTCATCCGCGTCGACGGCGGTGCCCGGCTTCGCGCGGACATGATGCGGTAACGCATCCTTCCGAGCGTCCCGACGAGGAGCGTCGGGACACTCGGCCCCGCAGGCATGTAGCCGCATGACCGGTAGAACGTTCCATCCCGCCCTTCGCCGGGCGCAGCAGAATTGAGATCTTCGTGACGAACCCCGAACCAGACGGAACCCGCGAATCCTCGTCGGGGGTTGCTAAGTCGACAGAGCAGCGCGAGCTCATCGGACGCTTAGTTTCAGTCTTCCTGTTCCCGCTGGTGATGGTGTCGATGATGGTCGCCGGCAGCCTGCTCACGACGCACGACCCCGACCCCCGCGATCTGCCGATCGCCCTGTCAGGATCGGGGGCTGCGATTGACGACCTGATGGCGGCCGTCGACGCTGCCGAGCCCGGTGCGGTCGCCTTCCAAATCGCGGAGAGCTCCGATGCCGGCTCGCAGCTGGTCCTCGATCGCGATGTTGCTGGCTCAGTGTCTATCGGCGTCGATGGCGTCGCCACGGTCTCCACGGCGGGTGCCGCCGGTCCGTCGCAGGCAGCCCTAGTGCAGTCCCTGGTCGCGCCGCACCTGCTCGCGGCTGGACTCGACGTCGAACCGGTCGATGTCGCCCCTCTAAGCGCCAACGACTCCGGAGGCGTCGCCGTCCTCTTCCTCGCCTCGGCGTTCATCATGGCTGGCTACTTGCCGATGAGTTTGCTGCTCTCCGCGTCCCCGAAGACGCTGCATCTCCGCCGCATCGTGCCGCTACTGGCCGGGTGGGCCGCAGCGATGTCGGTGCTGATCTGGTTCATCGTCGGCCCGGTGCTCGGCGCGGTCGAGGGTCACGTGCTACCGGTGATCGGGGTCGGTGCACTCGCGATCATGACGGTCGGTCTCGTGCAGGTCTTCTTCACGAGGGTCCTCGGTCCGATGGCCTCACTCGCCGCTGTGCTCTTCATTACCGTCCTGGGCGGGCCGGCTTCCGGGCTGACGTCGTCGATCCATACGATGCCCGGCTTCTATTCCGTACTCCAGCACTTCCTGCCGACCCCCGCCACCGGCCAGGCGCTGCGCTCGATCATTTACTTCGATGGCGATGGTGTGTGGTCGCACCTCATCGTCCTCATCGTCGGCGGCGTCGCAGCGTTCGTGGCCATCGCGCTCATCGACCTGCGTCGGCGGCGTCAGGGCAAGCCCGATCCGAAGCCGACCATGTTCTCACTGACTGGCGGCTCAAAGGCGCACTCCCGGCGGGGCCGGTATGTAGCGATCTTCATGTTCCCGATCCTGATGATCGTCCTCATGCTGTCGACGATCCTCGCCAGCGCGTACCAACCTTCGCCGAAGGACATGCCGGTCGCGATCGTGGCGGCGTCCTCCGACCAAGCTCGTTCGGCAGTGGAAGCCCTCGAGCAGGATCTCGGGGAGACCTTCGACCTCCGTCCGCTCGACTCGGAGGAACTCGCGGCCGATCAGGTTCGCAGCCGTGATGTGGTTGCGGCGTACGTCCTGCCGGATGGTGGATCGGACGCACGTTTGGCCGTCAACCAGGCTGCCGGTGCAAGTCAGGCGCAACTCGTCAAGTCGATTTTCGGCCAGGTGGCAGCGGGGCAGGGCGCGGCACTGACGGTTGACGATCTTGTCCCGCTCGATGAGCGCGATTCCGCCGGCTCCGTGAGCATGGGTGTCGGGCAGGGCTGGATCATGGCGGGCATCCTCATCGTCGTCGTCGCCGGTTCCGCGGCGCCCGCGTTCATGCGGCTGAGGACGCTCATACCTATCCTCGTGGGATGGGCACTCGCCGCCCCGATCCTCATCTGGTTGATCGCTGGACCGATGATCGGCGCCCTCGAGGGGCACTTCCTGCCCCTGTTCGGAGTCGGCGCTGCGAGCGTGTTCTGCGCATCGTTGATCACGCTTGCCTTTACGCGGTTCATGGGGCTCTACGCCGTCATCCCTGCAGTCGGGCTCCTCGTGTTTCTCGGGACCCCCGCGTCGGGAGGCGCGCTCTCGATCTACATGGCTCCCGAAGTATTCCGCATGCTGCACGACATCCTGCCCATGCCGGCCGTCGTCGAAGCGATCAAGTCGATCCTCTACTTCGGCTCCGACACTGTCCCGGCGCACCTGTTCACGCTCGCGCTATGGGCATCCATTGCGCTCGCTGCGGTGATCGTCACCGACCGGTTCAAGCCGGTGCGGACCGAACCGCTCACGGCTGATGACGCGGCATCAAACGATTCGAGAACCGCCACTGCCACCGGAAACCCGAGCGGGACAGCCGTTACAGCAAGTACTCCCCGTGGATGATCCGCGGCAGACGTTCCACCGCACGTATCGCAGTCATGCTGCCAGCGGCTGAGGCTCTCTAGCCTGCCCCTACCTCGGAGCTGGTGAGCTGCGATCTGACTTCGACGGCCGTCGAAGTCTCGTCGCGTACGCGAACGGTCAAGAAGCGGCCAGGCCACCGCGCATCTCGCGACTAATCGCCTTCAGCGCGATCTCCAACGACCGCAGCTCATCGTCGCTGAGCCGTGAGAGAACATCGCCACCAAGCTCGGGGCGCGCCGCCATCAGCTCGCGGACGACGGCGCGTCCGAGATCGGTCGCATGAATGCGCCGCACACGTTGATCGGAAGGATCGTCCTGACGGGTGATGAGCCCTGCCGCGGCAAGCCGATCAACGAGCTTGGTGACCGAAGGCATCGACACCGAAAAGCTCTGCGCCAACCCGGCCCCGGTGGCGCCCTTCTCGGTCGTCACGATGACGGCCAACGCCTTCAGCTGTTGGATCGTCAGGTCCGTGGACATCAAGGGCTGCAGGACTTTCGGTATCGACCGGACGGTGATGGCGATCGACAGCGCTTCGATACTCGCCATCGCACGTGCTCGGGCTTCCTGGGGGGGCATGGCTTCACCGTAGATGTCAGCGGTCGCCCAGCCCAAATGCTTAGATCAAAGCTAACGTTTTCAAGGAAAAGTTCTGACCCGGAGCCGTGTCGGTGCGCTGGGGCGGCTTGAGCCGCTTTGTTGCCCGTTCGTGGTCGGCGTGCCGCGCGGTGCGACGAAAGCGAGATGCAGATGACCGAATCGGTGACGACGACCGGAGCTGAGCGCCGTCCGAGCGAGGACGAGTTGGCGACCGCGCGAGAGCGATACCGATATGAACGGGACCGCCGGATTCGCCCGGACGGTGCACGGCAGTATCGTGCCGCCGCGGGGGAGTTCGGCTACTACGCCAAGGACCCGTATACGGAGCGCGTCGAGCGGGACCCGGTCACAGATCGTGTCGAGGTGCTGGTCATTGGGGCCGGCTTCGGTGGGCTGCTGACGGCGTCGCGGCTGCGCGAGTCCGGGGTCGAGTCGGTGCGCGTGATGGACGAGGCCGGGGATGTCGGGGGGACCTGGTACTGGAACAGGTATCCGGGGGTGCGCTGCGACATCGAGTCGTACGTGTACATGCCGTTGCTCGAAGAGATCGGCGCGATGCCCTCTGAGCGGTACGCACCGGGGGAGGAGATCCGTCTTCACGCAGTGGCGATCGCGGAGCATTATGGGCTCTACCAGGATGCGCTGTTCCAGACGCGGGCGACGTCGCTCGACTGGGACGAGGACGCGCTCGAGTGGGTGGTCACAACAGATCGTGGCGACCGGTTCCGGGCCCGGTTCGTCATCACCTCCTCCGGCACCCTCACGCAGCCGAAGCTCCCCGGTATCCCCGGCATCGAGACGTTCCGTGGGCACACATTCCACACGAGCCGCTGGGATTACGGCTACACCGGCGGCAGCGCCGATGGCGGGCTGAGCGGTCTGGCCGACAAGCGGGTCGCGGTCGTCGGCACGGGCGCGACCGGCTTGCAGGTGATCCCGCACGTGGGCGAAGACGCGAAAGAGCTCGTGGTTTTCCAGCGGACCCCGTCGACCGTGGATGTGCGCGGTAACGCTCCGACCGACCCGGTTTGGGCTGCCTCGCTCGAGCCCGGGTGGCAACGCAAGCGGATGGACAACTTCCTCGCCGTCCTCGCCGGCGAGCCGGTCGAGGAAAGCCTGGTGCAGGATGGTTGGACCGCCACCACGGCCCTGCAACGTCAGATCCTCTCCGGCGCGGTCGACACGAGCGTGAGCCGTGACGAACGCGAACACCGCGACGAAATCGACGACCTCGCCACGATGAACCGTCTTCGCGCACGCGTCGACGAGGTCGTCACCGACCCTGCCGTCGCCGAAGCGCTCAAACCGTGGTACCGGTACATGTGCAAGCGGCCGGGGTTCAGCGACACATACCTGCAGACCTTCAACCGCCCGAACGTGACACTCGTCGACACTGCCGATACCGGCGGCATCACCCGGATGACCGAGACATCCATCATCGTGGGCGAGAACGCGTACGAGGTCGACTGCGTCATCTTCGCCACCGGCTTCGAGGTGGGGATCTCTGGCGTCATGTCCGGCACGTTGCCGGTCACAGGGCGGGGCGGGCGCACCCTGCTGGCGGCATGGGCTGAAGGGCCGCGCACGCTGCATGGCTTCTCGACCCACGGGTTCCCGAACCTCTTCAACCTGAGCGGCATCCAGAACGCAAACTCCGTCAACTTCGCGCACATCCTGCTCGAGCAAGCCGAGCACATTGCAGCGATGATCGAGCGTGGGCGAGCATCGGGCGTCGACTACCTCGAACCGACCCAGCAGGCACAGGACGACTGGGCGCGAGTCGTCCACGACACGGCCGCCGATACCCGCGCTTTCCAAGCCGAGTGCACGCCGGGTTACTACAACGGAGAAGGCACCCGATCGATCGGTGGTGCCAGCTACAGCCCCGGCCCTATCCCGTTCCACCGGCTTCTGCGGGAGTGGCGCGCGGCCGGCATGCACGACGTGCTCGCGGACTCGTCCGTTGGAGCGTCGCGATGAGACGGGCCGGACTGCTCTTGATGCCTGCGGCGCTGCTGCTCGCCGGATGCTCCGGTGCTGTCGACACCGAAGCCTCGTCCGCTGTACCGGACTCCGTGAGCGACGAACTCGTCGCCGAGCGCGTCGTGCACGTCAGCGACGTGCACGACGCCACCGGCATGACCCTGCTCGAAGGGCCGGTGCTCGGCCCCGATGGTCACTTGTACGTCGTTGACGTGACCGCCCCTCCCGGAGCAGGGAAGGTGCTCAGCATCGACCTGGAGGACGGCGCGGTAGAGACGGTCTACACCGACGACTCCAGTGCGCTCACCTCGGCCCAGATCAATTCCGGCGATGGGCGTCTGTACGTCACTGATTTTCTCGGCGGTGCGATCTTGAGCATGACGCTGAACGGCACCGACGTGCGCGAGGAGTTCAGCGGCCCTGTCGATGGGACGCCCATGCAGCCGGACGACATCGCATTCGGGGACGACGGCGCCCTCTACGTCACCGACGCGAGCGGCGCGCAATCCCCGTACTGGGAGCCGACCGGCAGGGTCGTCCGCGTCGACCCGGGTACCGGTGTCGCTACCGTTCTGGCTGATGAGCTGCCCTCGCCCAATGGGATCGGCTTCACCCCGACCTACGATGCGCTCTGGATCGGATTGAACACGGGCAACCGCATCGACCGCCTCACCTTGACGGAGGACCGCATGCAGGTCGCTACCGCCTTCCCGGCCATTCACGCTTCGACGGGCGTCGGACAGGTCGATTCCATAGCGGTCGACTCAGCCGGCAACCTCTACGTCGGTCTGCACAGTCGCCCCGAAATTCTCGTCTACGACACCGGCGGGCACCTCACGACCACCGTGCGAGTCCCAGCCGCCGAGGCAGACGAGTTGAGCTCGGCGACGAACGTCGCGATCACGCCCGACAGCACCGCGGCCTACATGACCGTCAGCGGGAGTTCCGGCGGATATGTCTACGCCTTCGACGCCCTGGCCAACGGAATCCCGCAGTCGAACGGCGGCTGAGTGCTTCGCCCTAGGCTAACCAAAGAGGTGGGGCATCAGCCGCTTCGGCCCAGGCTCCCGTCAGTGCAGGCCTGGCTTCCAGAATGGCAAGCACCGCCACCGCTGCGCGCACGGAGCGCAAGCAGACCCACGAATCGGAAACTTTGGAGTGAACGCTATGAGTGAAGTTCTCGTCATCATTGGCGTCGGCGGCATGGGGGAGGCCATCGCCCGCCGCGTCGGCGCCGGACATACGATCCTGCTCGCCGACTTCCACGCCGCGACGTTGTCGCGGTCGGTCGACACACTGCGCGACGAAGGATTCTCCGTCGTCGGCGAGCAAGTCGACGTCGCCGATCGCTCGTCGGTGGTCACCCTCGCGCAGAAGGCTGCGTCGCTGGGCGCGGTCGCACGGGTCGCGCACACTGCCGGCCTGTCGCCGTCCCAGGCCAGCGCCCGACGGATCCTCGAAGTGGACCTGCTCGGAGTGGCCTACAGCGTCGAAGAGTTCGGGAAGGTGATCGCCCCTGGCGGTGCCGGCATCGTCATTGCAAGCATGGCTGGGGCCAGTGCAGCCGATCAGCTCGGCGTGGAGTTGCAGCAGGCGCTGGCGACGACGGCGACCGATAATCTGCTCGATCTTCCGTTCCTCGCAGACGAAGCACTCCCACACCCGGGCGCGGCATATGGCATCGCCAAGCGTGCCAACCAGCTGCGCATTCATGCGGCGAGCTTGCAGTGGGGTGCGCGCAATGCCCGCATCAACACCATCAGCCCCGGCGTCATCTCGACGCCCATGGGTCAGCAGGAGCTGAACAGCCCTTCGGGCGATGTCATGCGAAAGATGATCGCCGAGTCGGGAACGCACCGGATTGGAACCCCGACGGACATCGCGGCCGCAGCCGCGTTCCTACTCGGCCCAGAGTCGTCATTCATCACCGGAACGGACCTCCTCGTCGACGGCGGTGTGACTGCCGCAGTGCGCGAGGGAAGAATCCGCTTTCAGTGAGCGAGCTCGCATCGGCGAGCGCACACACGCCCGGCGCGACAGCCACTGCGACGAATGCTGAGCATCATCAATCAGCAAGAGGGTGCGTCACCACGCAGTGACGCACCCTTCTCCTGCACTGCAAAAGCCGATCACCGTCAATGTATTGGCACGATGTCTTGGCCTTACGGCCAGGAGGCCCCGTGGCGCACTGCACGGGGCCTCCCTTTCATTCGCGAGTTAGTCTCGCGAGCCTTCCTGGGCGGGCCGGCGGAGCCGACGCAAGAGCAGGACTGCGCCCAGCGCTGCGGCAGCTAGGGCGCCACCCAGCACGCCGATGGCCTCGACTCCCGTGGTCGCGAGGTCCCGATCGCTGATACCTGCCGTCGTGCCGCCGCCGCCGGGCTGCGTCGGCGTGCCGTCGGTGCCACCACCGTCGGGGCCGGACGGCGCGCCGGGGTTGGGCTCCGGCTCCGGCTCCGGCTCCGGCTCCGGCTCGGGCGTGACCGGCGCCTCGGCAATCGTCACCGAGTCCCACTGCAATGGCGCGTCGTTGAGGAGCACCGCGAGGCGATACGTGTCGCCTACCTCGACGGTCGCGGGCAGCGTGATCGATCCCCGCTGCTCTTCGTCGAAGGTGACGGCGCCGAGCGACTGCGACGTGCCGTTTGCGGCGTACAGGTGCACCGTGGCCGTCTCGCCTGCGTTGCGCGGGGCGTCATTCGGCAGGAACGCGGAAACGTCCAGCGCGAGCGTGGCACCGGGCTCGGCCGTGTCGCCGTCTATGAGCGCAGCGGATGAGGTCGCGTCGTCCAGCGCATCCGCCTCCGGGACCAGCGGCACGAGCTTCCAGGCCTGCGACCCGTCGGTGCGCGCCGTCTCAGTCGTGATGTTCGCGCCGGTCGTGGCGCCCGTGGCGTACAGCGTGGGGTTGTTCACGCTCTGCAGTGAGAAGGTGCCGTCGTCGGCTTGGATGGCTTTCCAAGTGCCGAGACCGCTCTCGTCGACCCACTGAGCGACGCGCGTGCCGGTTGTGGCTCGACCGCCCCACACGCTCGCGTGGCGTCCGCCGGCCTTATTGATGAGCACGACGTTGCCGTCGGACTTTTCCACGATGCGCCAGTACTGCGTGTCAGGGTCGCTCGCTGAGCCCGCCGCCTCAAGCTGGATGTCCGGCGTCCAATTGTTGAAGCGTGCGTCGTTGCTGCGCCCGCCGGTGCCGAGCACCTCGCCGGTGGCGACGTTTTGCAGCTGGTAGTAGGCGCCGACGCTGTCGCCGAGGTCTACTTCTGCGTGACGGATGATCGCCGAGCTCATCGCCCCGCCCCAGACGGATTGGCTGGTCAAGATGCGGCCTGTCTCGCGCACGTACTGCAGTGCGCGGCTGTATCCGCCGCCGACGGGCATGTTGTACTCGGTCCACACGCCGTCGCTACGGCCAGTCTCGTTGACCCATACGGATCCGCTGGCAGAGGCGTTGTAGACGATGCGCCCGTCGGGGAGCACTTCGGTGACGGGGCTGCCGCCGCCGGCGAGGCGGTCAGAACCGGGCGCGACGGGCAGCGCGTCCGCGCCCTGGCCGCCGTCACCGACCACGGTGCGAAACTCGCGGGGGTCATCTGCGTACGCGAATCGGGAGCTGCTGCCTCCGCCGAAGTACTCGAAAGTGATCAGCCAGCGGCCGTCGGAGGTCGGGGCGACGTAGGTCATACCCGGTCGAGCGCCGCCGATCTGTGTCTTTCCGCTCGGTGCGACATATGTGGTGCCGGGTACGTCGACGATCGGGGCGCTCCAAGTGGCGCTGGTGCCATCCCACGAGCGGTGGGCGAGGATCTGGCCGCCCGAGTCGCGCGCGGTGTCGTTCGTCGGGTCCTCGATCGCTTGGCCGGTGGCGGGGTCGTAGGCCAGATAGTCGTTCTCGTCGGAGTAGTAGGCGAGCAGTTCGCCGTCGTGCACCATCAGCTGCGGCTCCCACACGGGGTCCACCTGACGGTCGGTGTTCGCCGCGGCGACGTTGCGGCCGCCGGCGCCGGCGCTGCCGCCCTGCCAGCCGCCCTCGGCGATGATGTTGACGATGTCCCAGCTGGCGCCCTCGTCTTCGCTCGCATACAGCGCGATTGAGACGTTCGATCGGTCGCCGTCATTGTCCGGGACCCAGTTCGGGTCGCGCTGTTTGTTCTCTTTGTAGAACTCGTCGTCACCGGAGACAACGCTTGCGAGCAGGATCGTACCGGCGTCCAGGTCGCCGATGTCCTCCGGGAGTACGTACAGGTTCGGGTTGGTCCAATTGCTGATGTAGGGGTCGTACTTCGGGTCGTCCGAGATGTAGGCGGGCGCTTCGACGTCGGAGAGCTTCTGCCAGGTGTCGCCGTAGTCGTCGCTCTTGTAGACCGGCAGGGTCTGCCCGTCGGCGGTGCCGGATGCGGCGACCACGGTGGACTGTTCGAACGACATGAGCAGGCGGCCGCTGGGTAGCTGCGTCATCTTGCCGTAGATTGCGCAGTTTCCGCGGCCTTTCAAACAGCCCTGGTCAGCGGGCACCTGGTAGACGATGCCGCCGCCCGGGCTGTAAGCCTGCGCCGCGGTGAGCGGTGCGGCGGTAAACGCGCCGGCCAGCGCGATAGCGCCGATGCTACGGCCGATGGTTCGTTGTTTCATTGGGTCGTGTTCCTCGTTCTGCTGGGTCTTCTTTACAAGTGCTGAGGGTGCCTCGGGGCGTCCCGGAAGAGGGATTCGGGACGCCCTGAGGCGGGCGGCGAAGCCGTAGGGGGCTATACATTCCCGCCGCCCGGATCGAAAGTTCGCGTTGCCAGAGCGAGCTCTTCGACCGGCTTGTGTCAGTTCTGGACGGTGAAGCCCTGCTGGTTGCCGTAGTCGGTGACGTTCTGCTGCCAGGCGGCGAGGCCTTCGTTGAGGTCAGTGCCGTTGGCGTAGGACTGCCCGACGGTGTCGGCGAAGACGCTGTTGGCGTACACCTGGAAGGGCAGGTATTGCCACCCCTCTGCGACGTTGCCGGCGGCTTCGACGAGGACCTCGTTGACGGCCTGTCCACCGAAGTAGTCGCTGGTGGCGTTCACGAAGGCGTCGGCTTCGAGGTCGGCGACGGTGGAGGGGAATCCGCCGCCGTCGAGGAAGACGGCGCGGCTCTCGTCGGAGCTATTGAGCCAGCGCAGGAATGCGGCAGCGAGCGCCGGATTGTCGGACTGCTCGAGCACGGCCTGCGAGCTGCCGCCGTTCTCCGCGGTCACCGGGCTGCCGTCGTAGGAGGGCAGCGGGGCGACCCGCCAGTCGCCAGCACCCTCGGGAACGGAGGACTCGAGAATGCCGGGCATCCACGCGCCGGTCACGATGGATGCGATGGTGCCGTCGCCCAGGGCACGGTACCAGTCATCGGACCAGGTCGGGATGGGTGCGAGCAGGCCGGGCTCGAGGAGCTGGTTCCAGGTGTCGGCCCAGCGCTGGGTTCCCTCGTCGGCGAGGTTCAGGGTGACCTCGGTGCCGTCGGTGGAGTAGGGGCGACCGCCGGCCTGCCAGATCAGCGGCTGCACGAATCCGGGGTCGCCAGCGTCGTTGGTGATGTACTTCGTGGGATCGGCGGCGTGCAGCGCCTGACCGGCGGCGACGTACTCGTCCCAGGTGGTGGGGGTCGCGATGCCGTACTGGTCGAAGATGGCCTGGTTGTAGAGCAGCACCATGGGCCCGGAGTCCTGGGGGAGCGCGTAGAGGCCGTCGCCGATGTTCACGGCACCCCAGGTGGAGGCGGTGTACTCGTCCTCGAGCTCGTCGAGGCCGTACTGGGTGAGGTCGACGAGGCCTTCCGAGAGGGCGAACTGCTGCAGTGCGTAGTACTCGATCTGCACGACGTCGGGTCCACCGGAGCCGGCGGAGATGGCGTTCTGCAGGCGGGTGTACTCGTCGGTGGCGGTGCCGGCGTTGACAACCTCGACGTCGACGTTCGGGTACTCCTTCATGAAGGCCTCTGCCTGGGCCTCGCCGGTGGGGGTCCAGGTCCAGTAGGTCAGGCTGCCGCCTTCCTCAAGGGCGGCGTCGAGGTCGGCCGGGTCGCCATTGCCGCCTCCGCTGTTGGCCCCGGAGGAGCAACCGAGGACGGTAGCGGCGATGGTGCCGCCGATGAGGAGCGTCGCGGCGGCGCGGCGCAGGCGCTTGCGGGGAGCGCTGTGGTGCATGGTCGTACCTTTCACTTCGTCGTGATGGCCCGGCGGGCCTTCTTGGGGTGGTGCGGGGACGTCAAACAGCGCTACTGCTTGACGCTTCCAGCGCTCAGGCCGGACTGCCAGAAGCGCTGCAAGATGAGGAAGGCGATCACGATCGGCACGATCGACAGCAACGAGCCGGTGATCACAAGGTTGAAAATGGGCTGCGCGCCGACGCCGGCGGCCTGCGAACTCCACTGGTTGAGACCGACCGTGAGCGGGTACCAGGCGGGGTCGCTGAGCATGATCAGCGGCAGGAAGTAGTTGTTCCAAGTGGCGACGATCGCGAACAGCGCGACCGTGACGATGCCGGGGGCGAGCAGCGGCAGCGAGACGGTGAAGAAGGTGCGCAATTCGCTGGCGCCGTCGAGCCGGGCGGCCTCGAGGAGCGATGTCGGCACGGCGTCGATCGTGTACACCCAGATCAGGTAGAGACCGAACGGGCTGATCAGAGAGGGGATGATGATGGACCAGGGCGTGTTGGTGAGACCGAGCTCGCTGAAGAGCAGGAATGTCGGCACTGCCAAGGCTGTGCCGGGCACGGCGATTGCGCCGAGCACAACGGCGAAGTAGGCCTTCTTGCCGGGGAAGCGGTACTTCGCGAGGCCGTAGCCGGCGAGGGTCGCGAGAAGGGTCGCCCCGCCGGCACCGACGACGACGTACAGCAAGGTGTTGCCGAGCCAGCGCAGGAAGATGCCGTCGCGGTAGCCGATGGTCTGGACGATGTTGTCGAACAGGGCGAAGTTGCCGCCGAATGCCAGACCGAAGGTGCTGAACAGGTCGCCCTGCGTCTTGCTGGCGTTGATGAGCAACCAAGCGAACGGCAAGAGCGCATAGACCAGCAGCACTCCCATGAGCACCGTCAGCAGTACGGATTTACGCTGCCGCGGCGACGTCCTGCGCTGTCGCCGGGCGGCGGGGCTGATCGTACGGACCGTGCTTGTGACGGGCGTGGGGCGGGTCGTGGTGCTCACGCGAGGTCCTCCTTCCGGCTGCCGCGCAGTTGCACGACGTAGGCGATGACGGCGGTGATGAGGCCCATGATGATCGCGATGGTGGCGGAGTAATTGATTTGCTGACCGGCGAAAGAGAGGTTGAAGGCGTACATGTTGGGGGTGAAGTAGGTGGAGATGACGTTCTCCGCCAGAGGCTTGAGGACGTTCGGTTCGTTGAAGAGCTGGAAGCTGCCGATGATGGAGAAGATCGTGGCGATGACGATCGCGCCTCGTGCGGCGGGGAGCTTGACGGCTTTGATGACCTGCCATCCGTTGGCGCCGTCGAGTTCGGCGGCTTCGTAGAGCTCGGTGGGGATGGTTTTCAGGGCCGAGTAGAAGATGAGCATGTTGTAGCCCACGAACTCCCAGGTGACGATGTTGCCGATCGAGGCGAGGATCCATGGTGCGGAGAACGGCTGCAGGACATCGGCGCCGAGCCAATCGTTGATGTCGGCGACAAGCCCGAAGTTGTTGCCGTACATGAAGCCCCAGATCAGCACGGCCACCACGGCCGGGACGGCGTAGGGCAGGAACAGCGCGATGCGGAACAGGCCGCGGCCGTAGAGGCGGACGCTGTCGATGGCAAGGGCGGCGGCCATGGCCAAAGCGAGCATGATCGGCACCTGGACTGCGAGGAAGAGCAGCACGCGAAGGAACCCGTCCCAGAACTGCGGGTCCTGCAGCGCGCGTGCGTAGTTGGCGAGGCCGACGAAGGTCTGCCCGCCGATGAGCTGGTTCTGGAACAGGCTGAGCCAGAGCGCGTAGAGCAGTGGTGCGATGAACACGAAGATGAACACCACAGCGAAGGGGCCGACGAACTGCCACCCGCGCCAGTCTCGGCGAGCTCGCCGAGTGGTGGCGGGCCGCCGGGTGGAAGCCGCGGCGCTCATCGCTGATTCTCCGCTGCCGTCGCAGCCCTTAGGACTCGGACGCCCCAGGCATGCAGTGTGAAGGAGCTGCCGCTGTCGATGCGCTCCCCGCTGATCGGGTCGACAAGATCGATGCTGCTGGTGAGTGCAACACTGTCCCAGCTCCAGTTGAAGACGAACCAGGTGCGCTCGCCCGCAGCAGTGCCGGAGGACAGCGTTACCGCTGCCGGTAACGCGGAGAACGGCGACGTCGACGCGTCACCGACGGCCCATGCTGCGATCGTGGCGGCCAAGGCCGGGTTCGGTACGGTTCCGACCATGGTGATCGACCCGTCACCGACTGCGTTCGTCGTGATGGCGGCGAAGTCGGCGAAGTGCGGGTGCGCGTAGGTGGCCAGGACCTCGGCGCCGGTGCTGCGCAGTCCGTCGATCCAGCGGCCGCCCGCAAAGCCGGCGGTGTTCCAGGCGCCGCCGTCGGAGCTGAGGGCGATGCTGTTGCCGACGTTGGAGTACTCCTCGTAGAACGCACCCGCGTCGGCCGCGAGGCCCGCCGGCGCGATCTCACCACGGGCGCGAGCCTCTTCATCGGCGTAGGCGGTGCGCGGACCGAGAATGAGGTGCCCGCCCAAGCGGGCGTAGTCGCGCAGGAGCTGCAGATCAGCATTGGTGGTCACGTACAGGCCCGCGGCGATCATGACGGGGAAGCGTTCGACGAGCGCTGCGGCGCCGAGCTCGAGCGCCTGCTCCATGTGCAGGATGCGTGCCTGCAGGCCGGCGTCGATGATGCCGCGGTGGAAGGCGTCGACGATCTGCTCGTAGGATTCCTCGTCCGGCTCGCCGTCATCGGTGGAGAACGGCGGCATGAACTGCAGCGCCTGCCGGCTGGCGTTCGACCACAGCACCGCGACGTCGGCATCCGGCTCGTAGCCGTTCAGGCTGCCGCCGAGCTCGCGCAGCGCGCGGCCGATCTGCGACACCTCGTCGTAGACGCGGCCGGGTTGGAGGCTGTGGGGCAGCACACCGCCCCAGTACGTCTCGGCGCCGTAGGGGAGTGAATGCCAGTGCCAGTACTCGATCATTGCCGCACCTCGAGCGATGAATGCGAAGGCGGCCTGCTGCAGCTGGCCCGGATACGGCGGCAGGTTGACGTGTGAGGCGTCGATGGCCTGCGCGTTGGTCTCGGTGACGAGGTAACGCTGCTGCTTGGAGGAGAACACCCGGTCGGCCTGACGCAGCATGCCCGCGACACCGCTGGTGGTCCAGTAGTTCAGGCGGCGCAGATCGACCGAACGCTCGAGGTGCTCCTGCATCCCGTAGTACGGGTTGCCTGCTGCGATGTCGAGGTCGAGGTTGACGGTGCGGTCATCGACACCGCGGCGCGGATACTGCAGGCAGGTCGTGACGAACTGGTCCGCGGTGGAGTACTCCCGCACGAGCTCGGCCTGCCAGGTGATGAACTCGGTCGTGACCTGAGCCTGGAATCGGCGCCAGGCGAGGTCATATTGCGGGAACGTGTTCCCGTCCGGCCGCCAGAGTTCGCTCCAGTCGTCGATGCGATGCGACCAGTAGGTCAGGCCCCACTCTCGGTTGAGAGTCTCGACATCGCCGTAGCGGGCCTTCAAGTCGCGAACGAAGCGGGTGAAGACGCCGTGATTGTGCAGCAGCTCGAGACCCGGCTCGTTGTCGACCTGGAAGCCGATGACCGCGGGGTGGGCTGCATAGCGCTCGAGGATGCGCCGGATGACACGCTCGGCGTGATGCCGGAAGGCGGGGTGGGAGTAGTCGATCTCCTGCCGAGCCCCCCAGGGGATCCGCACACCGGTCGCGCGCTCTGCGGCGATCTCCGGATAAGCGGTCTGCAGCCACGGCGGCACCGCGTACGTCGGGGTGCCCAGGATGACCTTGATCCCGTTGCGATGCGCGCCGTCCAGCACAGGTGCGAGCCATTCCAAGTCGAACTCGCCGTCGCGCGGCTCCCACGTCGACCACACGGATTCGCCGACACGGATCACATTGATGCCGGCCTCCACCATGAGGCGAAGGTCCTCATCGAGGCGCTCGTCGCGGTGGTACTCGGCGTAGTAGGCCACCCCGAAGAGAATCTCGGGGGGCAGGGTCGTCGTTGATCCGGGCATCCGGGCAGCACTCCATCGTTCACTGATCCCAAACTGTTAGCGGTAACAGTCTGTTGGTCCACAAAGTATTAGCGATAACAGTTGGTCGGCGCAAGTGACATGATGAATGCCGGGCCCTCACCGATGACGACGGGTTCGCCGGACAACGGGAGATCCATGAGCAGCGACCTGCAGGCACCGCATCGCGCAGTGACGATGTACGACGTCGCCGCTGCGGCTGGGGTCTCGCATCAATCCGTGAGCCGATTCATCCGAGGCTTCACCGTGCGCCCGGCCACCAAGGAGCGCATCGAGAAGGCACTGGAGACGCTGGATTATCGCCCGAATATGGCAGCTCGCACGCTAATCACCGGTCAATCGCAGCGCATCGGAGCAATCACGCATCAGGTCAACCAGTACGGGCCGAGCACGATCCTGCAAGGCGCCAGCTCCGCGGCTCGACACGCTGGCTATCTCCTTGACATCGTCACCCTCGAGGCGGGCAACATCGACGAGCTCTCTGACGCCATCACCCTGCTGACGCAGCACCCGCTCGCCGGCATCATCGCCTTCGCGTCCACTGACGAAGCGCAACATGTCTTCGAAGAGCGAAGCTTCGCCTACCCCGCAGTGGTCGCAGCCGAACCCGATGACGCCAACGACGACGAGAGCTACTCGACCGCAGCAGGCGTCACTGCACTCGTCGAGCACCTGGCTGCCCTCGGGCACCGCCGATTCGCGCACATTTCAGGTCCTTCAAACTGGTCGGCCGCTCGCAACCGCAGTCGTGCCTATGCGTCCGCTGTGCGACGCCTTGGGCTCGCTGACCTCGGAGTCGCCGAAGGTGACTGGTCTGTGGACTCGGGCGCTGAGGCGGCTCATCGTTTGATGTCCGGAGAGCAGCCGACGGCGATTCTGGCTGCGAATGATCAGATGGCCCTCGGAGCGGTCAGTGCATTGTTCAGCGCCGGATTCTCGGTGCCTGACGACGTTAGCGTGACGGGTCTCGACGACATGCCCGAGGCGGCATACTTGCGGCCCGCGCTGACCACCGTGAGGCTCGACTTCGACGGACAGGGCCGTGATGCTCTATCGCGGCTTCTCGCGCGATCCGATTTCGCAGCAGTCGAGACGACGGTCATGTCGATGAAACCCGCAGAGATCGTGCTGCGCGGTTCCACTGCAGAGCCTCGCAAACAATAAAGGCGCACCGCCGATAATATTGATTATGTCGGAATGACGACGATCAGGCCGTTTCTGCCACTCAGCTAGCGGGTGCGGTACCGCTCGAGCAGCTCGGCCGACAGACGCCCGCGCGACGGCACGTTGACGCCCTGCTCGAGCAGCCAGACACGAGCCGCTGACTGCTCGCCGGCCGGCCCCGACGTCGACGAGGTCGCCCGGCGACTGCTGCCAACGCGGCTGACCTTCCGGGCCGCGCTGACGAACGGTTTCAGCGCCTCGCGCAGCTCGTCGGCCGCGGCCTGCGCGAGATCGATCTCGTAGGCGGCGCCGTCGAGCGCGAACGTCACCGTCGTAGCGTCGGCGCCGAGCTCGGCGCCGGTGAGGTCGTCGATGACGATGGTGGAAGTGCGCTTAGCCATGCTGCCGACCCTAGCGAGCGCGCCGTCTTGCGGACGGGCGCATCACCGTGCCGCCGCCGCCCCGGTCTCGAGGGTGGCGATGAACGCGGACCACACCTGATCAAGGTCGCCTGCGGCGCAGTCGCGGTCGACGACGAAGCGCTCTGTGGGCATACCGGCGAGCTTGATCTCTGCCAGCACGGACGCGCGATTGCCGGCACGGGTCACGAGGGGTCGGACGCTGACGATGTGTTCTGGATTGATCCACGCCACCGAGGCGCCGCGCTCTTCGGTCAGGGCGATGAGGCGGGGCATGAGGTCAGCGTGGCAGCTGCGCGTACAGACCTCCACCACCCCGGCTTTATCCAGATCGCCTAAAGCGCAGTAAAGACCAAAAACCGAAGCCGACGGTGTCGGCCCGTGCTGATGACGCGCGCTGCGCGTTGTTTCGCCGTGAAGCCTTCGGCAGCATGCGGTCGATCGTCTGGTGCGCAAGCGCCTGGCGGCGCCGGCTCCGCCGAGACTTCCGGCACGCGTTCGCTGGCGCTCTCTGATTTCGCGCCGAAACTCTCTCCCCCGCAGCCCTGATGGGTTGCACCCCAGTCGCTCTCCCTCCGCGGCACTTCGTGCCTTCACG
>JAAIGF010052597.1_pt1 | contig 56369 bp, 48 predicted proteins | sample 6487441 | NCBI WGS metagenome assembly JAAIGF01 (sample SAMN13974129, study PRJNA590717) | phyllosphere metagenome | biome: pepper field; feature: multiple bacterial spot infested pepper fields; material: pepper leaves; isolation source: leaves from pepper fields | host: Capsicum annuum ...
GAGGACCAGTTGGCATTGTTCGACGAGATCGCAGATGCGTACATCGCCGATCACCCTGAGGTTGAGAGCATCACCTTCGATCCGCTCGACTTCGACAGCTACACCACGACGCTTACGACGCAGCTCGCCGGTGGCAACCCGCCTGACATGGCGTGGCTGCTCGAGAATGCGGCTCCCGACTTCGTGTCCTCCGGCGCACTCGTCTCCCTGGATGACGTTCTCTCCTCGACCGAGGGCTACGAGCTGGACGATTTGTCCGAGTCGGCCACCGAACTCTGGCGAACGGCGGACGGCGATCTCGCTGCCTACCCGTTCTCGACGTCCCCGTTCGTGGTGTTCGCAAACGACGATCTCCTCGCTGAGGCGGGGCAGCCGACCGCGGCGGAGCTGCAGGCGGCCGGAGACTGGAACTGGGAGACCATTTCGGACATCGGGTCGAAGGTGAGTGAAGCCACCGGCAAGGCGGGATTCGTCATCCGAGACTTCGAATACACCCAGTGGGACTACCTGTCGACCGTGTGGAACGGCTGGGGCGCAGCGCCCTGGTCCGAGGACGGACAGACCTGCACCATGGACTCCGCCGAGATGGTCGATGCTTTCACCTTCCTGCACGACGCAGCATTCGAGAAGCAGTCCATGCCCGGGCCGGGAACGACGGCCGACTTCTTCGCCGGTGATGCTGCCTTCACCGTCACACAGATCTCTCGCGCATCGCTGCTGCCTGAATCGGGTATCGACGCGTGGGAGTTGCTCCCCCTGCCCGAGGGGCCGAACGGGGAGTACTCCGTGATCGGGCAGGCCGGAGTCGGTGCCCTCGCGCAGGGGGATCACCCCGAGCAGGCCGCCGCATTCATCGCCTGGTTCACGAATCCGGAGAACTCGGCGAAACTCGCAACCTACTTTCCCCCGGCACGTGAATCGCAGCTGACGCCCGAGACGTTGAGCGCGGCCAACCCGATCCTCACCGAGGCGCAGCTTGCCGACGTCGTGATCCCCGCCATCGCGGACGGAGAGGTCCGCCCGTCTCACACCGGCGCTGCGGAGATCCAGCAAGAGGTGCGCTCCGGTCTGGATGGTCTCTGGGTCGAGGATGCGGACATCGCCGGAACCCTGAACGGCGTCTGCGACGCCGTCGGCACCTTGCTCGAGCAATGAGCGGGGTACTCGACGAGGCTCCCTTGATCCTGGCCTCCGGCGCGCGACGCGCCGGAGGCGGGCACGGAGGTACACGGCGGCGACGTCGCCGGCTGTCCCAGGGAGACGCCCTCATCGGCTACGTCTTCGTGGCGCCGCAGGTCCTCGGCATCCTCCTGTTCGTCATTCTTCCGCTGGTGCTGATCGTCTACTACAACTTCCACGAGTGGAATGTGCTGGCGAACTCCTTCCGGTTCGTGGGTACCGAGAACGTCGAACGACTGTTCTCGGATCCGAAGGTGGGGCCGGTCCTGGGCGCCACCGCGATCTTCAGCGTCGGGCTGGTCATCGGGAACCTCGGGCTCGCGCTCCTGCTCGCCGTGCTTCTCAACCGCAAGGTGCGCGGGATCACCTTCTTCCGGACGCTGTTCTTCTCGCCGGTCGTGGTGTCCCTCGTCGCGTGGACGATCGTCTGGGGCTTCCTTCTGCAGGATGACGGTGGCATCAACGGTCTCCTCGCCACGATCGGGATCGACGGTCCGAACTGGCTGCGAGAGGGACCGACCGCGATGATCAGCGTGGTCGTCGTCCAGGTCTTCAAGAACGTCGGCCTGAACATGATCCTCTTCCTCTCTGCGCTGCAGGGGGTCCCCCGGGAGGTCGTTGAAGCGGCCTCCATTGACGGAGCCGGCAGGGGAGCGACCTTCGGGAGGATCACTCTTCCTCTGATCTCGCCGACGATTCTGCTCACAACGATCATCACGATCGTCGGATCCCTGCAGGTGTTCGCTCAGATCGCCGTCCTGACTCAGGGTGGACCAGGGATCTCGACGACCGTCCTGGTCTACTACCTCTTCCAGCAGGCTTTCGAGTTCCACCGGTTCGGGTACGGCTCCACCCTGGCGCTCGTGCTCTTCGTCATCGTCCTTCTGCTGACCATCGTGCAGTGGCAGCTCCGCAAGAGGTGGGTCTTCTATGAAAACTGAACGCCGACCTGTACGTCGGGTCCTCTTTTACGTCGGAATGTCGCTGCTGGCCATTCCGTTCATCTTCCCGACATGGTGGATGATCACCTCTTCTTTCAAGCCGATCGGTGAGATCTTCGCGTTTCCGCCGACGCTCTGGCCGCAGAACCCGACAGTCCAGCCGTACATCGACGCGCTGACCGAGCAGCCGTTCCTGCTGCAGTACTGGAACAGCATGTACATCGCGGTCGTGGTGACCGTCGCGACCATGCTCTTCTCCGCGATGGCGGGATATGCGTTCGCCAGGATCAAATTCCCGGGCGTGAACTTCCTGTTCGTCATCGTCCTGATCGGTCTGCTGGTGCCCTCCGAGGTCACGATCGTCCCGCTGTTCCAGCTCTTCAACCAGGTGGGCTTGGTCAATACTCACTGGCCGCTGCTCCTCGTCTCAACGTTCGGTGCGCCCAGCGTCCTGGCGACGTTCATCATGCGGCAGTACTTCGTGACGCTCCCCGTGGAACTCGAAGAGGCAGCACGTCTCGACGGTCTTCACAGAGCCGCGATCTGGTGGCGCATCGCGATGCCGCTCGCGAAGGCATCCCTGGGTGCTGTGGCGATCTTCACGTTCCTCCACACGTGGAATCTCTACCTCGAGCCGACCGTCTACCTGCAGAGCCCGGAGCTGTTCACCCTGCCCCAGGCGCTCACGCGATACACCGACGCCTATGGCGGACAGATGTGGAACGTTCAGCTCGCCGCTGCAACGATGACTGCGGTCCCTGTACTGATCGTTTTCATCTTTGCGCAGCGTCAGTTCGTCGAGGGCCTCGCTCAAACGGGTCTGAAGGGCTGACGGATCGTGGCCCGCGGCGTTCGCTCCGAGAGCGAGCGTCGCGGGGGCCAAGACGCGTCAGCTCTCAGCGCACGACTTCGAACACGGCTGCAATGCCGAGCCCACCGCCTACCGAGGCAGCCGCGACTCCGGTCGTCCCCGAGGGGGCACCGGAGCGGATGAGTCGGGTGAACAGGCGCACGACGGAGACGGCACCGCTCGCGCCCCACGGGTGTCCCAAGGCCAGCGCTCCGCCGTCGGCGCACACGCGGGGGTCGTCGTCAGCGATGCCGAGGCGGGAGAGCACGGCGATGCTTTGCGATGCGAAGGCCTCAACGACCTCGAAAGCGTCGACGTCCTCTAGGCCGATACCGGCTCGGTCGATTGCGGCAGCGATAGCGGGTGCTGCGCCGATGCCCGGCAGGGCCGGGTCGCATCCGATCACGGCGGCGCCACGAAGCGCGAGGCCTGGGGCGGTCCCCCCGGCCGACACCACGACCGCGGCCGCGCCATCACCGATCCGAGTGGATGTGCCTGCGGTCACGGTCCCTCCAGCGAATAGCGGAGGTAGCCGCGCGAGCAGCCGTTCGTCCGCCCTCGGTATCGTGTCTCGCGCCACCCCCGAGACGCTCACCAGTTCCGAATCGAAGAGTCCCTTCGACCGGGATGCGCGGGCGCGCGAATAGCTTCGTTGCGCATATGCGTCCTGGCGTGCGCGGGTCAGCCCATCCCGGGTCGCGAGGTCCTCTGCGGCGCGCAGCATGTCCGGGTCCGCGAACCCCGTGGGGGCGAACGGCGCTCGCGCATACGGGATGCCTTTGAGACTGCGAACGGGGGCGGTTGAGGCGCTCTCGACTCCGCCTGCGACGCGCGTCGCGCTGTCCACGCGAACGGAGTTGGCGGCATCCAGAATCGCAGCCAGTCCACTGCCGCACTGACGATCCACTGCGCCACCCGGCACGTCCGTGCCCAGTCCGGCGGCGAGAGCGGACAATCTCCCCGCGTTTCCTCCCGGGCCGGTGCAGTTGCCCATGATGACATCGGCCACGGCGGGCATCCCCGCGTCTGTGACGGCCGCCGCGACCACTGCGCCACCGAGTTGAGCGATGTCGACGCCGGAGAGCCCGCGCCCGCGAACCGTCAGCGCCGTGCGGCGGGCCGCCACGATGACGGGGTCACCGGTCATGGTCGTTCAGGGCGAGACGGAGGACGGCCTCACGAGCCGGTTTGCCGCTCGGGGTTCGCGGTATCTCGCCGTAGTGCCAGCGTCGCGGACGCTGAGCCGGTGCAAGTCGACGTCGAGCCTCTGTCGGCACGTCGGGATCCTGCCCGGGTTCAACCTCCACGAATGCTGCGACGATCGCCCCGATGCGGGGATGCGGAACGCCGAATACGACCGCGTCCCGTACTCCTCCGATGGCGCGCAATTCGGTTTCGACGTCGGTTGGCACGACGGTCGCCGAAGCGGTGAGGATTGCGCCGTCGCTGCGCCCGGTGACGCGTAGTAGACCCTGCTGGATTTCACCGTCATCGCCGACGGTCGCCCATTCTCCATCGCGTCGCATAGGTCCGTCGGCTCCGAGGTACCCGGATGCGATGAACCCGGATCGGACCCACACCTCCCCGTTCCGTACCTCGATATCGACGGTGGGGAACGGGGACAGGCCGTCTCCGGTGTCCACTGCGATGAAGGACAGTTCAGCGGCTCCGTAATAGTGGACGACGCGAATGCCGAGCGCTTCTGCGCGAGTTCGCAGCATCGGATCCAACGTTGAGCCACCGACGAGAGCAGCGCGCAGACTCGGGGGTGCGCCGTCGTCGAGCACGGACCGAAGGTGGTGAGGAGTTCCGTGGAAGAGCTCGCCCTGTGCTCTCAGGCCCAAAGCGGCCTTAGGGCCCCCCGCTGCGGCATGAGCCAAAGAGAACAGGGTCATCGACGAGGCGGGGGGCGCAGGAAGGATGATGCGGTCCGACGGCTCGGCACCGAGAAGCTCGGCAACGCTATCGAACGAGGCTTCCCAAGAGGTCGCGGTCCGCAACACCACTCGAGCCGATCCGCTGGTCCCAGAAGTCAGGGTCGCCCAGGCAACATCGTTCGGGACATCCTCGGTGACGAGCTTGTCGATGGCCAGCCGCTGCGCCGAGTCCCACCGCGGATCCGCGACGAGGACCGCGTCGGCGTTCGCGCGGATCTCTTCGATTCGATCTCGGAGGTGCGGTGTGTCGCCGTCGACGACGACGATCACTTCGAGCTCCAAGATGAGGTGGACTCAGAGTGGTGCTTTGTGGGCGCCCCAACGCGCCAGCGCCACATGACGTCGTGTAAGGGCGTCATGCCACCGTCAGATGCTGTCATCCAGATGCGCGCGTCAAGCACCGACGAAGTGTCTCATGTCCCGGCCTGGTGAGAAGGCCTTCAGGCGCGCGGGTAGGCTCCCTCGCGCGTTTTGATGTCGAGGCTGAGGGGGCACGTCAGGCGGAGTTCGTCGAGTGGAAGCCGGCCTGCCGGATGGCTTCACCGAGGAGGATGAAGCCGGCGACGGCGAGGGTGAGGGCCGCGGCGGGGGCGTACAGCAGGTGCGGCGCGCTTGCGAAGTACGGCTCGGCCTGCGACAGCTGCAAACCCCAGGACAAGGCGGGCGCCTGCAGCCCGATGCCGAGGTAGGTGAGCGTCGCTTCACTCGCGATGACGGCACCCACTTGCAGGGTCGCGAGCACGATGACGGGGCCAACCGTATTGGGAGCCACATGCGTGAGCATGATTCTCCAGTCTCGGAGTCCGAGCGATCGAGCGGCGGTGATGAAGCTTCGTGAGCGCACCGAAATGGTGGATGTCCGCATAACTCGCATCGCTGTCGGCCAAGAAAATGCGATGAGGACAGCCGAGACGAGCCAGACATTGCGTGTCGGGACCGAGTTCAGAACGAGGACGGCACCGAGCAGCAGCGGAACAGAGACGACCACCTCAGAAACTCGGGAGAGAACAGTGTCGATCCATCCGCCGTAGTAGCCCGCGAGCAAGCCGAGGGTGATGGCGATCAGCAGGGTGACAACTGTGACAGTGATGCCGACGATGATCGAGTTCGCCGCGCCATAGATGACACTGGCGTAGAGGTCGCAACCCTGGATCGTGAAACCGAATGGGTGCCCCGAAGACACATCTGGCACGCCGCGGGAATCTGCCAGGTCACACGCGCGTGGATCGCCGTGGCCGAACGCGCCCGCTACGAGCGAGGGCCACACCGTGATGACCAGGAAGAAGCCAACAAGCACCGCTCCCATCCAGAACTCGGGATTGCGGCGAAGTCGTCCCCAAACGGCGTTTCGCCGCCGCGGGATCGCCAGCGATGCAGTCGTGGTCGCGGTGGATACCTCAAGCATTGCTCGTCTCCTTGCCGATACGGGGGTCGAGTGCGCGGTGGAGGAGGTCGACTAGGAGATTCGCGATGAGCACGACGAAGACGCCGGCGGTCACGATCCCGACGACAACCGACCCCTGTTGTGTGTTGATGGCGGTGAACAGCGCACGGCCGATGCCAGGAAGGTTGAAGATGCCCTCGACAAGCACCGCTCCCCCCAGAAGCGCGCCGAGATCCAGCCCGAGATACGTGACGACGGGCATGATGGCGTTGCGCAGCACGTGTCGAGTGTTCAACTGCCACGGGGTTATCCCGCGCGAGCGAGCGGTGCGCACGTAATCAGCTGTGATCGTCTGGAGCATGCTCGTACGCGTCAGCCGCGCGATCGGGCCGATCCCCAATGCGGCGATGCAAGCAGCGGGGAGGATGAAGGCGATCGGCCACCCTGCGGCGGCACCGGCAACGGGGAACCAAGCGAGCTGAAGTCCGAACACCTGCTGAGCAAAGAACGCGAGGACGAAGGTCGGAACGGCGAGGAGGAGGATCGTTGTCGACGTCGCGAACCGGTCGAACATTCCACCCGGCTTCAGGGCCGCGGTGGCGCCGAGACCGATGCCGATGACGAGCTCGATGATCCATGCTGTGAGAGCCAGCTGAGCGGTGATAGGCCAGGCGTTGGCCAGGATGTTGCCGACGCTCTCACCTGAGATGGTCACCCCGAAGTCGCCGCGAAAGAGGTTGGCGAGGTAATGACCGTACTGCACGAGGACGGGCTCGTTGAGGTGGTAGCGCTCTTCGAGATTTCTGCGAACAGTGTCGGTCAGCTGTGCGTCGCCGGCAAGGGTTCCGAGCGGATCGCCCGGGAGGGCGAACACGGCGAGGAAGACGAGCAGTGACGTGCCGAAGAAGACGATGACGGCCTGGATCAGGCGATTGAGCACGGGGTGCACGATGTGTCCTGTCTGTCGGGGTGGAGCTGCCCGGACCTGTGTTCCGGGCAGCTCCTGGGCTCATTCCGAAATCGAGACCGATCCGAACTCGCCCTTGTTGAAGGAGTCCGGCACCCACGACGACGCCCGCTCCGAGACGACGTAGGTGCTGGGGTAGGTCCAAAGGAGTATCGACGCGGTGTCGCGGATGAGCAGATCCTTCGCCTCGGCGTACAGGTCCATCTGGTCTTCCGTGCTGCTGGCGGCGGCAGCGTCATCGAGCAGCGCATCGAAGTCTGGGTTGGAATAGAACGAACCGTTGACGCTTCCGGCTGAGGAGTAGGACGGGCCGAGAGTGTCCAGCGGGGAGGGGTAGTTGCCCGGCGCTCCCAGAGCCACGGGTGACTCGATCTCCTTACCGAGGATTCCGGACCAGGTGTTTTCCGACGCAACCTGAGCTACGGTGACCTCGGTGTCAAACGCCTCCGCCCACTGATTTGCGATCGCCTCGGCCCAGATCTCCCGGCCCGTCCCCGTCACTGACGTGACCGTAAGTGGGCCATCGATGCCGCCTGCGGCATCCCACAGCTCTTTGGCCGCCGTGGGATCGAACGCGCAGCTCTCCCCGCAGGCGTCGTCACGGTAGCCGATGCTGACGGGGATGTCGTAGTCCGTCGCGACGTGAGCCTGCCCATCAAGCAGCGAAGAGATGATGGACTCGCGGTCGATCGCCATCGAGAGCGCCTTGCGGATGTTCGGGTCGTCGTAGCCCGGCAAGTAGGTCGGCAGGCTGAGGTAGTTCCGCCAGTCATCGACCGCGGATCGGCGCACCAGCTCCGGGTACGCGGCTTCCGCCTCCGGAATGTCGGCCGAGTTCAACGTCACGATGTCGACGGCACCCGCTTGGTAGTCGGTGTAGGCGACGTCGTTTCCGGTATAGACCCGGAAGGTCACCCCGCCGTTGACCGGAGCCTCGCCTTGGAAATCTTCATACCTTTGCGTGACGATCTCGTCTCCACCTGTCCACGGTTCGGCCATCTCGTAGGGGCCATTGCCGATAGGCTTCGTCGCGAACGATTCGGGGTCGTCGAGGGCGGCCTGGGGGAGAGGTGAGTAGTACTGCCGACCCAACAGGTAGGGGAACTGGCTATTCGGCTTCTTCAACGTCACGGTCAGATGTAGATCGTCATCCACCGAGATGCCGCTCATGGTTTCTGCGGTAGATGCGCCTTCTGCGGGGGCAACCTCGTCGTACCCCTCGATGTTGGAGAATTGGTCTGCCTGGACCCACGCGTTGTCAGGATCGACGGCAGCATTCCACGCGCGCGCGAAGGCGGCGGCATCGACCGGCTCGCCGTTGTGGAAGGTCCATCCCGGGGCGATCTCGATCTTCCAGACTCGCTGATCATCGGTCTCGATGGAGGACGCCACAAGGTTGCGGGTCTCTCCCGTCTCAGGGTCGTAATCGACGAGGCCGTCGAACAGCGCCCCAACGACGGTGTTTGCGAACAGCCCCGAGCTGTTGCCGGGGATCAGACTCGTCGGCTTCTGGATGCCGACGGTGAGGACAGCGTCGGCATCCGCCGTCGAGGGTGAGGAGGCAGCCGGAGTCGTGCAGGCGGCGAGTGTGGCTGCGCCCGCAGCTATCACGGCGAGGGTGGCCAACCGTCGTGTTCGGGTTGTGGTGCGGGTCATGACGTCTCTCTTTCTGATGCGAAATCCGGTGTTGAGTGGTGATTCAGCTGCCGCTCGCGGTCGTCAGAAGTGACCGGCCGGGAATCGAGTTCAGAAGCTGCTCGGTGTACTCGTGGGCGGGGCGGGCGAAGACGTCGGCGGTTGTTCCGCGTTCGACGACGGCGCCCTGAGCCATGACGATGACGTCGTGAGCGATCTGCTCCACGACTCCGAGGTCATGAGAGATGAAGAGGTAAGCAACTCCGAGCTCCCTCTGAATACGCGTGAGAAGATCCAGGACGTTCGCCTGGACGAGCACATCAAGGGCGGATACTGGCTCATCGCAGATGATCACATCGGGCTCGGGCGCCAGGGCTCGGGCGATAGCGACACGTTGCCGCTGACCACCGGACAATTCGCTCGGCGCGCGATCGAGCACGGTCGACGGAAGGCCTACGAGCTCCACAAGTTCGCGCGCGCGCTTCCGACGCGCAGATCTGTCGCCCACTCGGAACGCGCGCAGAGGCTCGGTGATGCTGTGTTCGACGGTCATCATGGGGTCGAGCGAGGCATAAGGGTCTTGAAAGATCGGCTGCACGCGGCGCCGGAACTCGGTGAGGCCGTGGCGGCGGGCGGTCGTGATGTCCTTTCCGTCGAAGGTGACCCGACCGGAGCTCGGGTCGATCAGCCGCAAGGCGATGCTTGCGGCGGTGCTCTTGCCGGACCCCGACTCGCCCACGATCGCGAGGGTCTGACCGCGTCGAATCTCGCAAGACAGGTCGGTGACGGCATGCACGGCCTCCGTGCGGAGGCGACCGTACCCTTTCGCTCCGTAGATCTTGGATATCCCGTCCAGGGACAAGACAACCGGGGCGGTCGCGTCGGGGATGGGAGCGGCTGCGCCCGCGCGATTCGCCGGCGCGGCGGCTACCAGGGCTCTCGTGTACTCCTTCTGCGGCTGTAGCAGGACCTCACGAGAGGGGCCCTGCTCGACGACGCGTCCGCGGCTCATGACGATCACTCGGTCAGCGCGTTCAGCTGCGAGCCCCAAGTCGTGAGTCACCAGGATCACAGCTGTCCTGTTCTCGCGGATGAGCGACTGAAGGTTGTCGAGGATGACCTTCTGCACGGTGACGTCGAGCGCCGACGTCGGCTCGTCTGCGACGAGGATCCGCGGGGAGGTGATCATGCCCATCGCGATGAGGGCTCGCTGCCGCATCCCCCCGGACATCTCGTGGGGGTACTGCCGGAAACGTTGTTCCGCGTTGGCCAGGCCAGCTGCCTGCAGGGCAGTCACCGCGTTGGTGCGTGCGGCCACGCGGGGAAGCTTCCGCACCGCGTTCGCGACCTCCATCACCTGATTGCCGACCCGGTGAACGGGGTCGAGGTTCGACATGGGGTCCTGCGGGACGTAGGAGAGGATGCCGCGGCGTAGTCGTCGCATTGTCGGCTCGGAAGCACCGACAACTTCTTCTCCGTCAACTCGAATCGAGCCGATAGCGGAGGCCCCCGCGGGGAGCAGGCCAAGGACGGCGCTCGCGGTCGTGGACTTCCCGGACCCAGATTCACCGACGATCGCAAGCGTCTCGCCCTCGTAGAGGTCGAAGGAAAGGTCGGTGACGACCTCGGCCGTGCCGTAACGGATCGACAGCGATGCGACGCGCAGCAGAGGTGGAGTGTGACTCATGCGTGACCCCTCGAGTCAAAGGGGGCGTTGGGCGCGGGCTCAAGCTATCGCCATCTCCGACTGAACGGAAGGGGGAATGACAACTTTTTCGACGTCGGTTACGGACCGGAAGGGCACTCGTAATAGGAGCGGCGAGCGCACCGCATGTTTTTGAACAGGAACATAAACATTTGGCGCTGAACATTTGGCGCTCGATACTGAACGGCACATCATCCGTTTGGGGCTTGGGCGCTCAGAACTCGGTGATTGCCGGTGTTCCTCGATCCGACGAGGGGACTCATTCCATGTGTCAGGTGTTCGATCCGCGGTGCGGCAGAGCGGCAGAACGCTCACGGCTCATCGGTCCTGCGGCGGGCGGTGGCCGCGCATGAAGCGCTTCCGCAGCGCGGAGCTTCCGCGCACTGTTCCTCAGACCGTCCTTCGCGCCCTGCGGGAGTCCTCCACCGCAACCCTCGGTCACCTGACCGATTTCGGTTTCCTCCGCGGCCTCAGCCCCGTCGGCCCCGTCGGCCGATTCGCGGGCCCGGCCTTAACCATCCGGATACCGCATGTGGATTCCGCCGCGGTCCATCACGCGCTCTCACTGGTGCAGCCCGGCGATGTCATCGTCATCGACCAGTCTGGAGACGACCAGCGATCCAGCTTCGGGGGAACGCTCGCTGCCATCGCGGCGGACGCGGGTGCGGTCGCGGCTGTGTCAAACGGACGGACGAACGACGTAGAGGAGATCCGCGCGCTCGCCTTTCCCGTCTTCTCGAAAGGGCCGACGCCGATGACGACGCGCATACTCGGACTCGAGGGGCAGATCAACGTCCCCGTCGCGATCGGCGGGGCTGCGGTTCTTCCGGGCGATATCGTCTTCGGCGACTCTGACGGAGTCTGCATCATCCCTCGATGTGATGCGGAAGCCATCAGCGATGAGATGGCGCGGCTCGATGCGGACCCCGCGATCAAGTCGCTCCGCGAGACCGTCGCCGCCGGAACGCCGCTGGCGCATGTGACTGGAGCAGCCGCTTCCTTCTCGGAGGTTGATAGATGAGTAAGCCACCAATCGACCTGGTGATCGGATGCGTTCAGATCGAGTCGGGCCTAGAGCCGGAGCTCAACCTACCTCGGTGCCTCGCATTCGCCCGCGAAGCGGAAGCTCGCGGTGTGCAGCTACTGATCTTCCCCGAGTCGACCTCGAGCCGATCCGACGAGCCGGCGGTTCCGCCCGTCGAGGAACGGGTGGACGGTCCGTTCGTAACGCGTCTGCGAAACGAGCTCGCTGACTCGCCCATGACCGTGATCATAGGGATGACCGAGGAGCGGGATGACGGACTTCCGTTCAACACACTCGTCGCCTTCCGAGCCGGCAGTATCGTGGCCACCTATCGCAAGCTCCATCTTTACGACGCGGCTGGGATACGCGAGTCGGATTCGATCTCGCCCGGCGACGGTCCGATCCAGGTCTTCGAGGTAGACGGGTTCCACGTCGGGATGATGACGTGTTACGACGTGCGCTTCCCGGAACTGTCCCGGCTGCTCGCCAAGCAGGGTGCGGACGTCCTCGCCGTACCGACGTCATGGGTCAGTGGCCCTCTGAAAGAGGAGCACTGGAAGACTCTCAGCGCCGCGCGGGCGATCGAGAATTCGTTGTATCTAGCCGGCGCCGGCCAGACCGGCGGCACACGCATCGGACGCTCTCACATCATTGCGCCGGACGGAGTAGCAGAAGTAGCCGCCGGATATGGCGAGACGCTGCTGGTAGCTCGGCTCACAAAGAGGCGGCTCGAAGGCGTCCGTTCGCGCTTCCCGATGCTGGACCAGACGCGCTTCGCGGTCGCCTCGGCTCCGCAGCCGGCTCGGTCCCGCGTGGGGGTGTGACCCTCGTGGCGGCTGAAGACACCCCGCGTGTGAGCGCTTGGGCTCAGGGCGCCCAGATTCCTGATGTGTCTGCGCGCGGGATCGCGTCGCACGTGGCCTCCCTCGTCCGTGACGGCTCGATCCGCGAGGGTGAGGCACTCCCCCCGGTGCGGGTCCTCGCAGAGGAACTCCGTGTGAGCCCCGCTACCGTGTCCGCGGCATGGGGGTTGTTGAAGAAGCGAGGAATGCTGGTTGGATCCGGCAAGGCGGGAACCCGGATCGCGAGTGCGCGAGGGTTGGTGCGCGGTCTCGAGGTGTTCGCGACTGTCCCCGGCGTGAACGATCTCCGCCTGGTCTACCCCGACAGTGCACTCCTGCCGCGCCTCGACGACGCGCTACGCGGCGCAGCGCAGCAGCCGAACCTCAATGAGTACTACGACTCGGCAATCCTGCCTGGCCTTGCCGAGGCGGTGGAACCGGGATGGCCGGTTCCTGTCCGCTCGTTCGCTGTGGCTAACGGTGCCGTCGACGCTGTCTGGGCAGTCTTGAGGTCGCTGTCGGTCCCGGGGGATCGCATCATCGTCGAGTCGCCGACCCAGCCGCAGATCCTTTCGCTGCTCCTCGATCTTGGCCTTCAGCCGCTGCCTGTCGCATACCAGGATGGTGGGCTCGACATCTCCGCCCTTGAGCACGCGCTTCGCGCTCGCCCGGTGGCGATGTTCTTCCAGCCGCGCGCACAGGTACCGACGGGGTGGTCGCTGAATGCGTCGGGCGTCGCCGCTGTCGCCGCGACCATCCGGGGCCTTCACCGGCCGATCTTCCTCGAGTACGACGACCTGGGCGATCTGGCGCGCACGGCTCATCATTCGATCGCAGAACACTTCCCGGACCACACGGTCATCATCCGGTCCTACGAGAAGGCCTACGGGCCTGACTTGCGCCTGGCGGTGATGGGTGGACCTGACCACCTCATTCGTAACGCCCACGCGCAGATTCGTCTCACTCGGCAATGGACATCTCGCATCCTTCAGTCCGCACTGGAATGGATGCTGAGGAACGAGTCATCAGCCGTGTCCATTGCCGCGGCGCGCTCCACCTACGCCGAGCGCCTTGACAGCCTCGTGCGCGAGCTCCAAAGTCGCGACGTCGACGTTCGATCCTCGGACGGGCTCTGCGCCTGGGTCCCAGTCCAGAATGAAGCCGCTGCCAAGGAGTACCTGGCCACGCATGGTGTCCTCGTACTGGGTGGGACATCCTCGTACGTCAGCGGCGCCCTGCCGCACGTTCGTGTGGCGGTCTCGCGGGTGCCCGTCGAGATCCTCAACAAACTCGCGGAACTGATCGCCGCGGCCAGCCGGGTGTCCGCGTGAACGGGGGACGGGCGACTCCGCTTCGCGCGGTGCGAGACGACCCGCGGTTCTCGTGGTGTGCCTACCTTCCGGCGCGACCCGCCACCCGCACGGTCGTCCTGGTGCACGGAAGCGACCGCGACCCCGTTGCGCTGATACGCGCCTTCACGCCGTGGGCGGAAGAGCGTAGCGCGGCACTTGTTGCCCCGCTTTTCCCGGGCGGGGTGCCTGACCTGGACGACCTCGATGGGTATAAGCAAGCCGTCACAGTGGCCTTTTCGTTCGCCGATGTCCTCGATGTGGTCATGAGGGATGCAGCGGCCCGGCACAGCGTCCCCGCGGAGCCTTTCGATCTCTTCGGGTTTTCGGGGGGCGCCCAATTCGCGCATCGGTACGCTCTGTTGCGCCCCGCGCGCGTCCGCTCGCTGGCGATCATCGCGCCCGGCAACGTGACTCTCCTCGCTCCAGGGCGACGATGGTGGGCGGGTGTCGACGACCTCGCCGAGTTGCAGCTTGGTCAGGCCACCTCCGGCGATGTCAGCGCTATCCCTGTTCTCGCCGCGGTGGGTGCTGAGGACGACGGGCGCGAGGTGATATCCATCTCACCCGAGGAGTCGCGATGGGTTCCGGGGGCGAATGACGCGGGCGCAACGCGCGTAGAGCGACTGCAGGCTCTCGTGGCGGATTGGCGGTCAGCGGGAGTGGATGTTCACCACATCGTGGCTCCCGGCGTCGCCCACGATTTCCACCCATTCGTCGAAGCGACGCAAAGCTTCTTTGATGCGAACGCCGATGATCGGAGGGCGTTCAATGTTCCGGCGGAATGAAGTGAAGCGAGCCCTCGCCGAAGGTCGGGTCTGCAGCGCCGCATGGGTGTTCACAGCTGACGTGGATGCGGCCGAAGTGCTGGGTACATGCGGATTCGACGCCATCATCCTCGATCGGCAGCACACCCCTACGTCTTTCGCACGCACTCGCGAGCAGCTGCGGGCGGTTCGCGCGGCGGGAGACTCGACTGTCCTCGTTCGCGTTCGAGAGAACACAGCTGCTGAGATCACCATCCTGCTCGACATGGGGGCGGAGGGGCTGCTGTTGCCTGACGCGCGGAGCGCGGCGGATGTTCGGCGTTTCGTCGCCGCGACCCGCTACCCGCCCGCTGGGGAGAGGGGTGCTCACGACACCGTGTCCCGGGCAGCGGGCTGGGGGACGCAGACGGACGCTCACCGAGCGCGTCAGCAGGAGGAGCTACTCCTCATCGCGATGATCGAGAGCCGCGCGGGAAGCGACGAGGTGTCACAGATGTTTCGCGAAACCGGACTCGACATGATCTTCCTCGGCCCCCTGGATCTGACGGCGTCGGTGGGTGCACTCGGTGTCTGGACCGACGAGGCGTACCTGTCGACCGTCGACAACATCGAGACGTCCGCCCGCAAGGCCGGGATCATGCTCGGCGGGGCGGTCGCGCCGCCCGGGGATGTCGCCGACTGGATCCGTCGCGGCCACACGTTCCTCAGTGTCGGGAACGACGTGTCGATGATCCGTGACTCGGCTCGGCGCGAGCTGTCCCGGTTCACTCCTCCTGCCGAAACTACAGATGGGGTACTCAGTGCACATTCGTGAGGAGATCATCCCCCACGCGGGAATGACAACGTACGCCAAGCTCGCCATTTTCTCAGACCGACCCACGGCCGGCGAACCGACGACACCACTTGTCGTGCTCCATGGTGGACCCGGCTGCACACACGACTATCTCCTGAGCCTCACCGACCTCGTGTCTCCCCATCGACCTGTGCTGTTCTACGACCAGGTCGGCAACGGCAGATCGTCACATCATCCGGACGCGCCACCCGACTTCTGGAACGTCGACCTCTTTCTGGGCGAGCTCGCGATCGTTCTCGCACACTTCTCGTTCGCCGACGAATACGACCTCTTGGGCCAATCCTGGGGTGGCATGCTCGCCGCCGAGCACGCTGTTCGTCGCCCGCGCGGCCTGCGCAAACTCGTGATCGCAAACTCACCGGCCTCCATGCCGCTGTGGCGGGAGGCGGCACTTCGCCTTCGCGCTCAACTGCCGGCCGAGGTGCAGGAGACCCTTGGGCGTGAGGAGCGTAGTGGCGCAATAGATAGTGACGCGTATCTGCGCGCCAGTGAGGAGTACTATCGCCGCCACGTCTGCCGGGTCCAGCCTCGACCTCGGGATGTGGATGCGACGTTCGCCTGGCTCGACACTGACCCCAGCGTTTATCACGCGATGAACGGCCCGACGGAGTTCCACGTGGTCGGTTCACTGCGTGAATGGTCGATCATCGACCGCTTGGACCAGATCCGCGTACCGACCCTTGTCGTCAACGGTCGGTTCGACGAGGCCACGGATGAGACGGTGGAGCCTTTCGTCTCTCGTATCCCGACGGTCACTCATCGGCGCTTCGAATCATCCAGCCACATGCCGCATTGGGAGGAACGAGACCTATACATGAGAGTGGTCGACGAGTTCCTCGGCTCATGAGGAAAGCGGCCGCGAGGTGGCACGCGGGGTGCGCGCATTCGACGGCGTTGGCGAACGCCGTGGGTGAACTCCTCCTCGCGGCGCGTGCGTTCAGGTTGAGTGCGAGCAGCGTCCGTTGAAGCCGTGGATCAGGGCTCACGTAGGTGGCAGGAATCTAGCGTCCGGAGAATCTGGCCGACGACAGCTGCTTTGCTCACGCCATGATCGGAGCTGATCTTCTTGACCAGTGCGTCGGGAGGGCGCCTCGGGAATCGAGCGAGAGTCACGGCGAGGTCATAGTGATCGGGAAGTAGCTTTTCGAGGGCGCTTTCGCATCTCCACCTGCGTTCCGCTGCTTCCCGCTCGCGTCGCCGTGTCGCGGCCGCCAATCGGACCCGACGGGCCCGTCGTCGACGTAGCTCGACATGGCCGGCCGGTGTCGACGCCAACGTTAGCCAAGCGTTCAGGTCTGCGACCTCCCACGCGCGAAGCCCAGACCAGGGCGCCCCCACGCGGAACGACAAGGTCAGAGCGCGATCCTTCGGACGGCGAGCGTCTTCGATCGTCCGACCCGAAGGGATGGCGTCGTCCACCCAGACCAAGGGTCGGCCCGCCCATCGAGGATCGGCTGCGAGTTGGGCCGCCTTCCACATCCCGGGGTCGTCGTGACCATTCCGGTCATCTGAGACCGCGATCGGCAGCTCCGGGAAATCCAGAACCGGGGAGAAGTAGGTGTTGGCGTGGTGCTGCCAGGTCGTCGCCCAAACGACGTCGATGCCGCGCCGGAGTAAATCATGAACCCAATCGACCCCGACTCGCGAGAAGGCCTCACCGTACTCATCGGTGTACGTCCCTCTCGAATTCCAGGGTGGTTGGGAATGATGCAGAGAAGGATACGTGTCACGGCGGAACGTGATTTTGGCGACGACCTGATCAGGGTCCTGCCCGTCGGAACGAACTGGCACACGCAGCACACCGTCCATGTCGATTGCTACCACCGGGCGAAATCGAAGATCTGTCATGACCCCACGGCCCCCGCGCCGTCGCGCGACGTGGGTCATCGGCGAAGACGGCCGTGGACCAGGTGATTACAGCGCCGGCAGCCGATACGAGGCGACCTGGCGCTGCGAACTCGACCACGAATACCCGATGCGCGTCGAACGCCGCGTGCAGGGCGGCGGCTGCCCCTACTGCGCGTCGCGACTGCTGCTCATCGGTTTCAACGACCTCCAGGCCGGTACATCAACATCCAGAGCGCTTGAGTAGATGCAAACCGCTGGTGGTCAGTCGGATCAATGAATATCCGGAAGCCCTAGTCAGATATCGGGCTGTCGGCGGCCAGCTCGCGGCCCAACACGCCTGTCGTCGTCCGACCGCTTATCCGAGACAGTTCGAGGGCCCCCAGGTGTGGGAAGGACCGGGAGGAGGAGGCGGAGTCGAGGTGCACCTCAGGCGGCTATCACTCCGGACTCGCTCGCGAGCATCAGAACTGGTTTGAGAAAGGGCAGTGCCACCTGGTTCGAGAAAGTGCCATCTTGCGCGAGAAGTCACAATGGAGGGGCTGACGGGAATCGAACCCGCGCTATCTGCTTGGGAAGCATTGATCGCCGAAGCTCGACGCGACCGATCGGTCCGAAATTGCGGGTCCGTGCGGGTGCCGTGGCATTCAGGTATACACATTGGTATACACATGTCGATCAAGAGATACCGACGCTCTACAGGACGACCAATCGGCGTCCCGTCGCGACGATCCCGGATCGCGACGGGGCGAGTCGCTCAGGTGCTCAATCTGGCCGGCATTTACGCCGGGTGCTAATGAGATGGTGCGTTCGCGGAGCGGGAGCTCTCGAGCGGGGTGTTGCGACCATCGCCGAGTTGTTAGACGGCGGTGAGGTGCTCCGGGTGAGTCGGGAGCGCGCTAACAAAACGCTCAAGCTCGCTAACGCTATAGAGCGGTTTGGAACCTGAGAAGTGGGGGGTGACGTCGCCTAAGCGCACGTGGTGACGGAGCCTAGATGGGCTGATGCCGACTGCGGCGGCTGCGGATGCGTGGTCGAGAGCGACTACGGCAATCGGGCTAGTCATCTGCCTGGCGGCCAGGCGTGTAGCTCATTCCCTTGAGGAGGCCAGCGGCGCGGGCTTTGCTGATCCAGTCCGATGCGGTGCGGTGGGGGACATCGAGCTCGAGTTGCACGCTCTTCGTTGGGGGGAGTCCTGCGAGGGCGGCTGCGCCGTAAAGGATCTGAATGACCTGCATCCGATCGTCTTTCGAGCCGCGCTTGACGACTTCGCCGGCCATCCACTCGGGGATGATGCGTCCCTCCTTACTGGTGAGGTCCGCGATAGTGGTCCATCCCTTGTCGAGCTTCACCGAGATGCAGTGGGGGATGGCGATCTGCAGGATCGCTCCTGGCGCAGTGTGACGCAGTCCGATCTGGTCGAACCCTTTGCGCACGCCCCGGTTGATGATCGTCGAGACGATGTACCGGCCCTCGTCCGCGTCGTAGTGCGCTTCCAGGGTGGTCTCGATCCCGGCGTCCTCGTCGAGGGCTGTTGCGATGAACGCGGGCGCGATTCGGAGTGCGGAACCGATCGGCTCCGTCGCAGCGCGCTGCAACATCTTCTTGCCGTCGATTGTCTTCACGTCGACCTTCACCCCCTCAGTTTGCTCTACCGCATCTCCGAATCGCAGAACGATCTTGACTGAGTGTACGACTTAAGCGTCTACTGGTGTCAATAGGCGATCTGCATACGCAAACATGACGGGATGAGGTAGCGGCGATGCGCACGATTGTGGTTGCAAACCAGAAGGGCGGTGTTGGGCGGACCACTGTGGCGATGCAGCTCGCCGCGGGGCTCGCACGGCAGCTGCGGGTTGTCGTCGTGGACATGGACCCGCAGCAGTCCACGCAGTGGTGGGTACAAGATGCCCAGAGTCCGCTCCCATTCACCCTGCTGGGCCAACAATCGAACGGTGCGCTGCGGCGGCTGGACCGCGTCGGCGTCGCCTTCGACGTCGCGATCATCGACACACCGGCCGGTGCCGCGGGTGACGGGCGGCTCGACGGTGCGCTTGACACCGCGGACTTCGTCATCGTTCCGTTGGTCCCGGAGCCACTCGCTGTCGAGCCGACCGCGCGAACGATCCATCGGCTGATCGAGCCGCGCCACCTGCCCTATTCGGTGCTTCTGAACAGGATCGATCCGAGGCGGCCCGAGCAGCTCACGACGTGGAAGCGGCGTGTAGATACCGACTGGGGCTATCCGCGATTCGAGTTTCCCCTGCCAGCGCGCCGCGCCCACCTGGAGGCGCCTCTAAACGGGACCTTCGCGTCCTCGAGCATTACGCATGCCAGCCACACTGCGGCTGCGGCGGACGTCATCTCGTTCAGTGACGCGGTACGCGACCGCCTCGTGGAGACCGCGTCGCCAAGCGTGTGGTGACACCCATCTACTCCAACAGCGGCACACGACCGCACCGGATCGAAAGGGCAACCCAATGAACGAGAAGGAAGCAGATCAGGTTCTCCAGCGCGTCGCCGTCCTTGCGCTCCTTCACGATCCGGAGGCCGCGGCGACGGACCCGACCTACAGTCTCGCCGCGGATATCGATTGGGCGCTCGACCCCGTTCGTGACATAGGAGACTCAGGCCCGCAAGGGCTGGTCGAGCTTGTCGCGAGGGTCATCCTCGACCCCACCGGCAGCCGCCGCGACCTCGTGGCAGCACTGCACCTCTGAGCCCGGTGGAGACAGCGTCGACATGGACGAGCCTGATATCCGCAAGTTATCGGAACATCTCGAGCCCCCGAAACATCTCACGGCCCGTCAGGAGGCAGCGAGGGCGTGGCGTCGTCGGAACGCGGATCATGTCCGCGACCTCCGGCGGGCCTGGCGTGAAGCGAATCCCGAGCGAGACCGAGAGCTGAACCGTGAGTCTGCGCGCCGTGCCGCCGCGCGCCGGCGGCTGAGCGAACAGCGCCGCGTTGCCGGTCGAGCCTGGTACGCCGAGCACCGCGACCAAGAACGCGAACGGGCCCGAGCGTTCCGCCTCGCGCACCCGGAGCGTGTGCGCGAGTATCAACAGCGCTACCGCGAACGTCACCCCGAACGCGCGGCCGAGAAGTCGCGCCTCGCGTCCCAACGGTGGCGCGACGCCCACGCCGAGCAGATCCGCGCGTCAAAACGGCGCGCCGCCGCGATGCAGCGCGCGGAGAACCCTGAGAAGTATAAGCAGTGGCGCGCGGCGAATCTGGAGGCTGAGCGGGCGCGCACTCGGGAAGCTGCCCGGCGTCGCCGCAGGCTTATCGCACTCGGGCTCCCGCCCAGGCGCATCCACTACGTTTACGCGGCCGAACGTCGCGCCAACGATGCGGCAGCGGGCGCCTTTTTCAGCAGAGCGCTCACCGCGAAGCAGCGACAGGTGATCGCGTCCGAGATGGACGAGCTGGCTCGGTTGCAGGTTGCGGTGCGAGAAGCGCGACTGCGCGCGACATCGAGCCCGAGCGTCGAAGAGGTGCGAGAAGAACTCGCGCGATCGAGAGCCGCGAGGGAACGATATGTGTGGGCACGCGCCGTCCCGAAGCTCGCCGCCGCTTTCATCAAGGGCAACAGTGATCGCATCCGCGGGGAACTCGAGCTCGACGCGACCGCACGCCTAGCCGCTCGCAAGCCGCCTTACGACTTGCGGCGTGAGTACGCCCGGAGGCTACGGATCGAGTGTTTCGAGTACGTCGCCGCCAGACTCGCGCCCGAACGAGAACCCGCCAGACTCGGCCGCCTCCACGCGTTCATGTTCCCCACCCGCCAGATCGCAGGGGGGACGGCACGCGACATCGCGGGGGACCGCGAACGTCACGCGATTACCATGACTGAGAGTAGCTGGCACAGTTTCCCGCCCGCCCTCAGGTGGTGACCGATCGGAGCGAAACCCACTTGCGTTCCCGATTCAGCGGCGAAGACTGACCGGTTGCGCGACGCGTACGTTCCGGTCGAGATTCTCTGCTGGCGTCTGATCGACCAATGCGAGGCGGAGGGCGGTCAGCCCGCGCTGCAGCCGATCGGTCTGGAGACGCATCGTCTCGGAGTTCGCCGCCACGGCGAGTGTAGGAAGGACTTCGTTGAGCGCCACTTCGTGCAGAACAGCCAGGTCCTCGAGCGCCCACCTCGGCGCCGACTGCCGCTCCGCTACAAACCGTCCCATGTGCCGCAGCTCACTGAGCCATTGCACGGATCTCAGCGTACCGAGCGGGCCGGCGGCGGCCTTCCGATACCGAGTCGCGACATCTGCACGCTGCCCAGGATCAGCCGCGTCGACGATGATCCCCCCGGCACGATCGAACGCCGTGACGCGATGGACGTGAGGATCGAGGGCGACCGCGCCGAGCAAATCGTCAACGGCGTCGAAGTGGGGGACTCGATCCGCGATCCCTCGCTCCCGCAGGGCGGAGAGACCGATCGAGGCGGAGCCCAGGCGGATCTCCGCTGCGCTGTCAGCAATCGCAACGACGCGCGTCGAGAAGCCAGCGGTTGCGAATGTGCGGGCGATGCCGCTGACCAGCGCCGGCGATCGGAAAATGCCCTCTAGTGCCACCGGCTGGCGTTCTGCACGCGCACCGGCGAGGAGGTGTTGCAGATCCTCCGCCGTCGAAGTATCCCGCGAGTCCCGGCCATCAGCGCCATGAACCAAGAGGACGAGGTCGCGCGCGTTCAAGACCGTGGCCGGCCACGCACCATTGAGCGCGCGAGCCAGCGCACGCGACCGCCCACCGCCGGTCGAACCGAAGAAGATGGTGAGCGTAGGATCATTTGCCGCCCGAGGTGAAAGGCTCGCCGGTCCTGCCGCTGTGAGAGCCGTACTGAGGGGTGCGAGCATTGATTCAACCGCTGAACGGTTAAATCCGTCCACGGGATCTTCGCGACCGCGATGGAAGTCGGCGATGGTAACGCCTTCTTTCTGCGCGGCGGCCGCAGCGATCATCGCCTCGCGGTCTCGCCCGACCTCGTATGCGGGCAGGTCGCTGAGACGCCAGCCCGGTGTGCGCGGCATCGATTCCTCCTCAGTATCAGCCTAGGCCGCAGCGGTCCGCGATAGAGGGCGCGGGGAGCGATCGGCAGCGCGCCGAGAAAGTCACGGTACTGGCCCCCAACGGGAACTCTCGTCGCGGTCTCAGTTGGACGTGAGGAAGGAATCGGTGACAACTGATCGTTAGTGCCGGGAGGCGCTGGCGGGGAGGATGTCATCATGCCCGGTCCCTATCCCCAAGAGTTACGCGAGGATGTCGTAGCGGTCGCGCGGCGTCGTGAGAGCGGCGTCACGATCAAACAGATCGCCACCGACTTCGGCATCAGCGAAGCAACGCTGCAGAACTGGCTCCGCCAAGCTGACGTCGAGGAAGGCAACCGTTCCGGCCAGACCGCTGCGGATGCGGCTGAGGCGCGGGAGTTGAAGAAGCGGATCCGTCTCCTCGAGCAGGAAAACGAAGTCCTCCGCCGCGCCGCGGCGTATCTGTCGCAGGCGAACCTGAAACTCGGTGGCTCCCCAAAATGACGTACCCGCTCGTTACTGAGCTCGCCGATGCGGGGATTCCCGTGACGGTGTCGTGCCGGGTCCTCAAGCTCGCCCGTCAGCCCTACTACCGGTGGCGAAACGATCCCGTGCGGAACGCTGACGTGCTCCGGGCGTATCGGATCAACGCGCTGCACGATGCGCACCACGACGACCCGACCTTCGGGTACCGATACCTCGCCGACGAGGCCCGGCGAGCAGAGTGGCGGATGAGTCGGCGGACGGCGTGGAAGCTGTGCTCGCACTCCGGGATCATCTCCTCCGCGCAACGCCGACGGCGCGGGACGGGCAAGAAGGCCGGCCCACCGGTGTTCGACGATCACGTGCAACGCGTGTTCCGTGCTGATGCCCCGAACCGAGTCTGGCTCATGGATATCACGGAGCATCGGACGAGCGAAGGCAAGCTCTACTGCTGCGCGATCAAAGACGTGTTCTCCAACCGGATCGTCGGCTACTCGATCTCGGATCGGATGACCGCGAAACTCGCCGTAGACGCGCTCCGCAACGCCGTCACCCGCCGCGGTGAAGTCGCCGGCTGCATCCTGCATGCCGATCGGGGCAGCCAGTTCCGCAGCCGGGCGATGGCCGGCGAACTCCGCCGTCACGACATGGTCGGATCCATGGGTAGCGTCGGTGCTGCGGGAGACAATGCCGCGATGGAGTCGTTCTGGTCGTTGCTGCAAACGAACGTCCTCAACCAGCAGCGGTGGCCGTCACGGCAGGAGCTGCGGCTGGCGATCGTGATCTGGATCGAGCGGAAGTATCACCGGCAACGAGCCCAGGACACTCTCGGCGGCTTGACGCCCATCGAGTTCGAAGCCAAGCTAACCGAGCCGCTCACACTCGCGGCCTAAACCGAACCTGTCACCCGTTCGTTCCTCACGCCCAAGTGTTCCATCTCATCGGCGTATGTCGCTGCATCTTCGGGATTGTTGAAGACGCCGTAAATGTTCAGGTCCGTCTCGTCCTCAAACACGATCCACACGCTAGGCATGGCGACCATCTTGCCCCAAGTGCGATCGAGCACTGCGGGTGGGGAGGGAACACGAGCCCCTCGTAGCTACGACCGATTGTGATCTACGCGATGCGCGCGGATTCGCCGCAAACGGCTTTCTTCAGCACGCAACTCGTCACCGTCGCGGTCCACGAAGGGCGGCTGCATGTTGAACTTGTCGACGATGGAGTTGACGGCTGCGCCCCGTGTACGAAGCCCTGAACCCTACGGCGATGGAAGACCAGGCCTGTCCTGAATTCTGTGGTTTCGTCGGTCACATCTCGTGGGCCAGCGCGGACGGGCCGGCGGGGTGACTGCGCGACACGGTCTCGGTTCCGCGGGTGGCCGCATCCATCGAAGCCGGGTCCCCCACCTTCTTCGTGAACTGCGTCCAGCGTGCGGACGTACACGCGCTCAGACGTCGAGTGGTCGCAAGTTGCTAATGACGACTGCGGATACAACGACAAAGAACAACTCGGACAACCTGCCGCCGCTCTGACGAGGCGAGATCGCGCCCAAGCGGCCTCAACCGTGCGAAGGACGTCCTTCAGTTCTCTCGGAGCGGGCGGGCTGTGGGATCTCCGCAGCCCGCGCACGTGAGCTTTCGAACCCGCTACAGGATCGCGACGGGGTTGAGAGGGCTCGAAGTTGAGCCGACGAACCGCCACGGGTTGGCGCTGAACAGGAAGTCCCACTGCTGGCGCGACTCGCATTCCCGGGCCAAGGCGGTGAGGTCCAGGTTGTCCATCAGCCAGATGCCGATGGCGACGAGGCACACGCTGTGGATCGGACGAGCGAAATTGATGTCGTCGTACTGCGGCGGCTGGACATCATGTGTTCCGTCCGCACCCATTGCCGCGACGTCGCGTTCGCGAAGAAATGGAAGCGTCGAAGCGTCGAGCCCGCTCTGGCACGCGTTGAGAGGGCTCTTGTCCTCCGTGCGGAACAGCGGCCCGTCGCGGAGAATCGCGGCGGCGCTGCCTGTGTGGATCAACAGCGCGTCACCGGCGCGTACCCGTACTCGTTGCCGCTCCTCAGCCGCGAGAAGATCGGCCATCGTGACGGCGTGCCCACGCTCAAGCTCCGCAACGCCATGGAGCGCCGCGATGTCGAGGAGGACACCGCGTGTAACGATTCCTTCGGATGCGTGGTGAACAGCGAGGTCGACAGCGCCGCCCTCGACGGTCGTGTTCATCACATCGAACCCGTTGTAGTACTTGTCGTCCCAGGAGTAGTGGGCGAGTCCATCAAGGTGGGCATTGCCGCCGTGGGGGGCAATGCTGATGTGGTCCGCGTACGCGTCCCATCGGGCCTTGTGACCGAGGGCTTTCTCCACCTCTCGCACGTCAGTGGTGCGATGCACCGCCGCCATCCCCGAGTGCAGGGGGTCCGGGGTCAGCGGATCGATGTCGCGGGCGAGCGATACCGCAGTGCCATCACGCACGGACTTCACGGCTTCAGCGCGAACGTCGGGAGTGATCAGGTTCAACGCTCCTCGGCGATCATCGTCGCCCCATCGTCCCCAATTGGAGAGTGTCCGGAAGTACTCCTCGATGGCGGTTGTCGGAAGAAGTGTGCTGCTCTCGTTCATGGGTCCTCCTCGAGTGAACGGCAGGGCGACGGCGTGAGGTCGTGCGAGTTGGTGCACCGCTCGTAGCCGGAACAGGAACCGGCTCAGCCTCTGACAACGTTCGGGACGTCGTCATGTGTTCTTCGACCGTACGGTCGGGCCCATCGATGGTCCGTTCCGTTTCGGCGAACGGTCGATCTGAATCATCGAACGTCATCTCATTTGTTGAGTGGGGAACATGCGGCGCACCTGATCGAGGATCGGAGCGAAGGTCGGAGACTCCTCGAGGTCCGGGTGCCAGGCGAAGTATGTCTGAATCGCGGGCGCTGGCGGGATCAAAGGCTTGATGAGGATGTTCTTGCGTTGCTCTCGGGACAGGGAATCATGATCATCCGCGTCACGCGAGACGAACGCGCAGTGCTGCCCACCTGACACGAGGAGATAGGTGGCGTGGGGGATGGCCGGGTTGACAATGTCCACCAGCGGTAGCTGCTCGAGGAAGAAGGCGAGTCCGGCGGGAACAATCAGCGGGTCGAGAATGCTGGCGAGTCTCAGCCCGGCTAGGTCCTCTGGGCCAATTGCATCGATCCCGGAGTATCGCGCGGTTGCCGGCACCGCGACGGCAAACTCCTCCGAGAGAATCGGTGTGCATTTGAGTGGCGCTGGCGGTACGTCCCAGACGAAGCCTCCGTCGAGCCGTCCGGACAGGAGGAGGTCCACTTGTGTGGTCGAATCCAGAGGTAGGAAGGTGATTTGGGCGGGCCTTGCCGCGGTTCTGAGCTTGGACTGAACCTGGTCGCGGATATCAGGCGGCAGCGTGCGCACTCCGATCCGAATTCGGGGTACGTCGTCATCAGGGAAGAGTGTCTTGATCGTCTCGATCTCCCGGACAACCGCCTGAGCGCGCGGAATGAGAGCGAGACCGGCTTGCGTGGCTTGTAGATGCCTCCCGGAGCGATCAAACAGGGGAGCGCGTAACTCGCGTTCGAGTTGCTGAATGCGCTCCGTCACCCGAGACGGAGCAATCCATAGACGCTTCGCGGCCCCGTTGAACGACCCTTCGCGGACCACTGCAAGGAACACCTCCAGATGAGCTATCTGCACTACCTCTCCTTCGCAACCAACGTTCTGAAAAGCCGAATCAACGCGTTCAAATTCACTCATACTCTCGACGAGGGATCGAGTCCCCACAGCCACCGAAGACAAGGATGTCTCCACCGTGACCATTTCATCTGCAGCTCAAACTGCCGCGAACAGCACCCCGGACGCGATCACCGACAGGCTGGATCGCATGGCGTTCCTCACGCCCAGGCACAAAGCGCTGGTTGTGCTCTTGGTCTCGCTGTTCCTTTTCGACATCATCGACCTCAGCTCGTTCGGTGTCGTCGCTCCGGGCCTCGTCGCCGAATGGGGAGTGAGTGTCGAGCAGCTCGGCCTCCTCACATCGACCGCGTTCGCCGGCATGTTTGTCGGTGGGCTTGTCGGTGGCCGCCTCGCGGATCGCTTCGGACGTCGCCCGCTCGTCATCATCGGTGTGATGTTCTTCTCTCTCGCATCGCTCGCGAGCGCGTTCGCGCCAACACCTGAGATTCTCGGCGCGATCCGATTCCTGACCGGAGTCGGCCTTCAGATGGCGACCGGAGCGATCCTCGTGATGGTTTCCGAGACATTCCCCAAGGCCGTGCGAGGCCGCGTGATGGCTCTCGTGCTCGGTTTAAGTCTCATCGGTGCGCCCCTGATCGCCATCGTGGCGCGGATCTTCGTGCCTATCGGGCTGTGGCCCGTCGTCTTCGTCGTCGGCACTCTGGGGGTCATTCCCGCAGCCCTCGCGATCAAGTTCCTGCCTGAGTCTCCCCGCTGGTTGGCTGCCCACAGTCGGGGCGAGGAGGCACATGCGCAGCTCAGAAAGTACGAGAGTCAGTACGTGGAGCGCCATGGTGCGCTGCCCGAGCGGATCGACGAGAAGCCGCAGGCGGTCTCGCCGGCAACAGCGAAGATGCTCGATCTCTTCAAAGGTTCGCTCCTCCGACGGACGATCATCGCTACCCTCGCGTTCTGCGCCTTGATCCTTCTGAATTACGGCTTCGGGTCGTGGCTGCCGATCATTCTGCTGGAGCGAGGCTACGGGCAGGAGGACGCACTCACGTTCTCGATGATCCTCTCGTTCGGCGCGATGGCAGGGGCGCTGCTTGCGATGCTTGTCGTCGACAAGGTCGAACGCAAGATTGTGATCGCCGTCTCCGTTGTGGTTATGGCCGCTTGCTACGTGTCGATTGGGTTCGTCGATTCTGTCCCCGTCCTGCTCGCGGCCGGGATGCTGGCCCAGCTGCTCTCGCAGACAGTGTCCGCCACGATGTACTCCTATGTCCCCGAGATGTTCCCCGTTCCTGTGCGCGGCGCTGGCGCAGGTTTCGCCAACGGCACGGGACGGGTCGCGGGAATCTTCAGCGGCATCATCCTCGCCGGGGTTCTGGCCATCGCGGGAGTGTCCGGTGTCTTCGTTTACCTCGCCCTCGTCGCAGTAGCGATGGCGCTCATCGTCAGCTTCGGGCCCGTCACCGGGGTGCGCGAAGCATATGTGCGCGCCAGGCAGGAAAGGGCCTCGAAGCAGTCGTGACACCGCAAACGAAAAGAAGGATCCCCTCATGATGAACCCCCGTCGAATTCGCGAGAAGCTCAGCGCCGGTGAAACGGTCTTCGGGATCACTTTCCAACTCCCAAGCCCCGACCTGGTCGAGATCGCGGGCGCCGCAGGATACGACTACGCATGGCTCGATGCCGAGCATGGCTCGTTCTCGCTGTCGGATATTCGGCACATGATCCGTGCAGCTGACGCTGTCGGTATCGACAGCATCGTTCGCGTTCCCGACCACAACGCGTCGTTCATTCAGCGTGTGCTCGACCTCGGTGCCGCCGGCATCATGGTGCCGCACGTGCGCTCTGTTGCGGACGCGCGTGCCATCGTTGCGGCGTCCCTCTATGGTCCTGAAGGGATCCGCGGCGCCTGCCCCAGTATCCGCTCCGTCGGGCACCTCAGCCTCGACTGGCCGGCCGACTATCAGTCTGCTGATCGAAGCGTGCTGATCTTCGGCCTTATCGAGGACCTCGAAGGCATCGAGAACGTCGAGGAGATCGCGCTGGTGCCCGGCCTGTCCGGTCTGGTCTTTGGGCCGTTCGACCTCGCGATGGCCATGGGCGTGCACGGTGATGTATCCAACGCGGAGGTTCGCCAACAGCACGACCGGGTTGTCGATGCCTGTCGGTCAGCGGGCATCGAGTACGTCACAGCAGGCATCAGTTGGGAGTTCGGAGCTTATCCTTCGACCGGAAGTCGCGTCGTGACGGTGACCGCCGACCGTGGTGCACTGCATACCCTGTTCGCTGGAGCTCTCTCCGAGGCAAGAGAAATCAGCCAGGCGCCTCGCGTTCATGCGCAGGGATAAGGAAGGAAGCACTATGAGCCACGCAGCTCGAGCACTCGAGAACGAAGTAGCAATTGTGACGGGAGCGGCGTCGGGTATGGGCGCTGCCACGGCAAGACGGTTCATCGAGGAAGGCGCGAAAGTCATCCTCACCGACGTCAACATTGATGGCGGTCAGGCTCTCGCCGACGACCTCGGTGATACTGCGAGCTTTCTCCCGCTGGACGTCGCCGACAAAAGACAGTGGGAACGAGTCGTCGCAGGAGCGGCTGAGCTTTTCGGCCCGGTGACGGTGCTCATGAACAACGCAGGTGTGGGTGCCGTCGGGTTCATCGAGTCGTATGCTCAGCCCGACTGGGATCGCGGCATATCGATCATGCTCGAGGGCCCGCTCCTCGGAATGCGCGCGGTCGTCCCCTCGATGCGCGAAGCCGGACGAGGCTCAATTATCAACGTCTCGTCGCTACAGGGGCGCGAGGCTGATGCAGGACTCGCACCATACGTCGCAGCAAAGTTTGGTCTCCGTGGACTCACCAAGTCCGCGGCAATCGAACTCGGCAAGTACGGCATACGGGCGAATACCATCTTCCCTGGCTTGGTGAAGACCAGCATGACGCAGGGGCTCCCCGACCACCTGATGGGGCTGATCCCGCTTCGCCGGCCGGGTGCTGAGGACCGGGCAGGCCGGCCGGAGGACGTTGCGGCTCTCGCGACGTTCCTCGCGTCGCAGAATGCATCGAACATCACCGGCGCCGAGATCACCATCGACGGCGGTAAATCGATTCGCTTCCCAACGAAATTCCAGGACTACACCGCGGAAATCGACAAGTACACGAAGGTCGTAGGGCACGCATGACTAGTGCAACACAGGCAACTGTCGCGGTCTATTCGCCGACCGAATCCGCCATCGGCGACGCTGTACTCGATCAGCTCGGAACCTGCGCTGCCCACGCGGTCGATATTGCGAGCTCCGGACACCTTCACGGAGCGGTGTTTGTCGCAGGCGCTCCCAACGAGTACGGTATCGAGGACGAGAGCATCGGCGCGTACGTCGCGCATGTGGTGGATGCCGCGTCCGCTGTCGCGATGAAACTCGCTTCGGGCATTTTGGAGTCGAGTGCGCTGGTGATCGTGCTCCCTCCGCTGAGTGACACTCTCAGCGCGGGCACGACCCCGATCAGCATCGCTGCGGGGGCACTCGTCGGGCTGTGTCGCGCGCTTGCCGTTGATCTCGGGGAGAGGGGACTGCGAGTGAACCTGGTCCAGCCAGGACTCATGCACACGGCTTCGAGCCTCGGCCCCATACCGACAATTCCGCTTGAGCGACCGGCAGGGAAGCACACCGAAGCCGTTGACGTAGCTCACGCGGTCGAGTTCTTGCTCTCCGACGATTCCTCGTACATTACAGGAGTTCAGTTGGACGTCGACGGGGGCGTATCCGAGGACCGTCACGCTGCGGTCTCCGTGCTGTGGGCGGAGGGCCTCCTGACGCCTGACGGGCCGGGCCTTGCTGCATTCTTGAGCTGAAATCGATCCTTATCGGCTTGAGCAGCGCACCGAGGGAATCCCCTCGACCGCGCATCTGAGACCGCCAGCAACCAACGACCTTCGTGAGACGTGGTTGCTGGCGGTCGTGCGCGCCTCCTTGTGAGAGGCGCGTGTTGGTCTAGCCCCGGCCTAGCGCTCAGGCGGTGAAACGTGCAGCTGCGGAAAGCAGGGTTCGAGCACCGAAACCTGTCGCGCCCGCCGACCTCCACGAATCGTCTTTCTCCGTCTGCATCGTGCCGGCGATGTCGAGGTGCGCCCACGGAGTTGGGCCGACGAAGTGTTCCAGGAACAGAGCCGCAGTGACTGCGCCTGCATACTTGCCGCCGAGGTTGGCGATGTCGGCAACGCCGGAGTCCAGAGCGGAGCGGTACTTGCGCTCCAGGGGGAGTTGCCACAACGGCTCGCCGGTTCGAGCTCCCGCCTGCCGGACCTCGGCGATTAGGTCGTCGTCGTTTCCGATGACGGCGGCCATCGCAGGTCCGAGAGCCATGAGCGCGCTTCCCGTGAGGGTTGCGATGTCGATGATCGCATCGACGTCGTCCTCAGTGGCGAGCACCAAGGCATCCATCATGATCAGTCGGCCTTCCGCGTCCGTGTTCGTGACCTCGACAGTGGTTCCCCCTCGCGCCACGAGGACATCTCCGAGCTTCAGGGCCGAACCCGACGGCATGTTGTCTGTGCACATGAGCCACCCGGTCACCTGCGCTGTCACCCCGCTCTCGTGCAGCGCCGAGAACGTGCCGAGGACAGCGGCCGCGCCACCCATGTCCATCTTCATGAGAAGGTGCATGGGGTCCGACGGCTTCAAGCTGATACCACCGGAATCGTAGGTGATCCCCTTACCGACTAAGCCAAGGTGACCTGTCGCCTCTACCTTCGGCTCATAGGTGAGCTTGATCATGAGGGGTTCTTCGGCGGAGCCGCTGTTCACGCCGAGCAGCCCACCGCATCCGAGTGCTGTGAGCGACGCCCGGTCGAAGAGTTCCGCAGCGAAGCCGTACTCGGCGGCAAGACTCTCGGCTACCTCTCCAAGCCGAGTCGCGGTGAGACGGGCGGGCGGCGTATTGGTGAGGTCCCGTGCCACGACCGTAGCTCGCGCGCTCACACGAGCCCTGGCTGCTCCACCGAGGATCGTTTCGTCTTCTGCGCTCGTCGACTCCACGGCAAGCGCGGCGAGATCGACTCGCGAATCTGCCTTCGACTTCAGTGGCACGTACCTGTACCGGGCGAGTAGGACACCTTCGACGAGCGCCTGGAACTGGTCGTCCGAGTTCACCGGCACCGCGCTCGCCGCCACACAGATGGATCCGTGTGTCGCCGTTGACCGCGCGGCGGCCGCCCCGATGTCCCGCAGGGTGTCTTCACAGAGCTCATCTGCCGGTCCAGCGCCGACGGCGATCAGGATGGGTGTCGCCGACGAGACCAACACCACCGTCTGGCCAACCTTGGCCTCGAAGTCGAAGCGTGCGAGCGCGTTACGGTCCATCTGCAGCTCCGCGGGGACATCCCCGTCGGAAGTGACGAGGACGCAGACAGCTCCGGTGTCATCTCTTCTTGTCGCGGAGATGGCGATGTGGGTGAGCTCCGTCAGCCCGGGGAGGGGGTCGATGTCATTGCTCATAGTGGTCTCCAAATCTTCAGATCAGGGGAAGGGCGCTCAGCTGGGTGGCGTGGACCTGCGGAGCAGGCTCGGGACCGTCAAGGAGGTGCCGAAGGCGGTCGAGGTGGACGCCGAAGTCGAGTCCGTGAGCAACGACCCAGTGATCGTCGTAATAGGTACTCGCGTATCGCGCTCCGGTGTCACAGATGAGCGTCACGATGCTCCCCGAGCGGCCGGCGGCGCGCATTCGCGAGGCCAGATCGAGCGCTCCGACGAGGTTGGTGCCCGTTGACGGGCCCGACCAGTGCCCGGTGACCTCCTGCAAGAAACGCATCCCTGCGATGGACGCCGCATCCGGAATACGGAGCATCTCGTCGATGACTCCAGGCAGGAAGGACAGCTCTACCCGCGGACGTCCGATGCCTTCGATCCGTGACCCGCACGTACCGGTGAGAGTGCTGTCTCCGGTCCTCCACGCGTCGTAGAAGACCGAGTTCTCCGGATCAACAACAGCCAGCTGGGTGGCGTGCTGCTGGTACCGGATGTAGCGGCCAATCGTTGCCGATGTGCCGCCCGTGCCTGCCCCAACCACGATCCATTCCGGTATCGGGTGGCGTTCACGCACGAGCTGGGCGAATATGCTTCGGGCAATCGAGTTGTTCCCACGCCAATCTGTTGCCCGTTCGGCATTGGTGAACTGATCGAGATAGTGCCCTCCGCACTCGTGCGCAATGCGTGATGCCTCGAAGTACACTTTGAGCGGGTCGTCGACGAATCGGCATTCACCGCCGTAGAACTCGATCTGTCGGATCTTCTCTGCACTCGTTGTCCGTGGCACCACGGTGATGAACCTCAGCCCCAGCATCCGAGCGAAGTACGCCTCGGAGACTGCCGTTGACCCGCTGGACGCTTCTACGAGAGGCGTGCCCTCGACGATATTCCCGTCCACGAGAGCGCACAGGATCAGTGAGCGAGCAAGCCGGTGCTTCAGGGAACCGGTCGGGTGGACAGACTCGTCTTTGAGGTACAGGTCGATGCCCCACTCTCGGGGGAGTGGGAATGTATGCAGATGGGTCTCTGCACTTCGGGTGGCGTCTGCTTCGAGTGCCTCGACTGCCCATGCAGTCCATGCTCGCTGGCGGTCGTGGTGCGATATCGCGTCGGATGATCCCGTCTTCACAACGCAGCCTCCAAACTCGTTGGTGCAGATGCGGAACACGGGCCGTTGGTCGCGAGGAACCGCTCAGCGTCTAGGGCAGCAACTGTTCCGCTGCCGACTGCGGTCGCCGCCTGCCGGTACGAGTGGTCGATGACATCCCCAGCCGCGAACACCCCGTCGACCGAGGTCAGCGACGTACGCCCTTGTACGGCAACTGTGCCCTCGTTCGTCAGTTCGAGCTTGCCGTGGACGAGGTGGGTTCGCGGATCATTGCCGACCGCGACGAACAGCCCGGAAACGGGAAGATCGCGGGTAGTGCCGTCCACTGTCGAGCGCAGTCGGATTCCTTCCACCGTGTCTGCTCCATAGACTTCGGATACCTCCGACTCGAGCACCAGCTCGATCTTCTCGTTGTCGAAAGCTCGTTGCTGCATGATTTTCGAACCGCGCAATTCGTTGCGCCGATGAACCAGATACACCTTCGTCGCGAAGCGGGTGAGGAAGGTAGCCTCCTCCAAGGCGGAGTCTCCGCCACCGACGACGGCGATTGTCTTTTCACGGAAGAAGAAGCCGTCGCAGGTTGCGCAATAGGAGACGCCGTAACCTGACAGTCGTGCCTCACCGTCTACTCCGAGCTTGCGAGGCGCGGACCCAGTGGCGTAAATAAGGCTGCGTGCTTCGAGCACGGTGCCGCTACCCAGTTCGACGCGCTTGACTACCGTCTCGATGTCAACGCCGATCACGTCATCCATCAGCACCTCGGTTCCGAATCGCTCGGCTTGCCGGCGCATCGAGTCCATGAGGGAGGGGCCGAGGATCCCTTCTGGGAATCCGGGGTAGTTTTCCACCTCGGTGGTGTTCATGAGTTCACCGCCCGCTTCGACGGAACTCGCCACGACGATGGGTTTGAGTTGCGCTCGCGCCGCGTAGATCGCAGCGGTGTAGCCGGCGGGGCCGGATCCGATGATGATGATGTCGCGCATGACTGTCCTTTTCGGGCGTAGAAAGCCGCGTGCGGGTCAGGATCCCGCACGCGGCGGCCTGTCTACTCTGCGGTCGTGACCTCTTTCCAGACTGCGAGTGCAGCGTCAGGGTCAGACGCGAAAGCTGAGTTCAGCATGAACTGTCCACGCACACTCGCGATCATGATGCTGTATCCGTCTCCGTAGTCGACCCGGCCTTCAGATTTGGCCAGTTCGAAGTTTGCTTTCACGTCGTCGGAGGCGGTGTTGGGGTCGACCCAGTAAATTTCGACGCCCGCGCTCGCGCTGTCGAACAGTCCGATGCCGTCGGATGCGAACCCGTCGACGGCGAGCGGAGATCGCGTTCCACCGGGCACAACGTCCGCTTCTTCGAATGCGCTGACGATGTCTTCGAGGGTCAGCCCGTCGGGTACGGGCGCGTCTGGATCGGACGGGCCTCCGGCGGCATCATCCTGCCCTGAACCGGCGTCGGGACTCTCTGTGGAGGTGGTGTTCGTACCGGAAGCGTTTCCGGTGCTCAGCGTGCAGCCGGTGACAGCGAATGTCAGGGCGCCGACGAGCGCGAGACCAGCGGCAAAGCGGGCCAGCTCAAGAGTGGACATCTTTCTTGCCTTTCTGAATCGAACTATTTGAGAGGGGGAGCGGCCTATGAGGTCGCGGTGGAACGGATGTTCAGATGGTGGGTCAGGGCGGCCTTCGCCGCGACTGTGGCATCGACTCGTGCCCCCTCCGTGGTTCGGGCGCAGCTGCCGGCTGCGAAGCATCCCGTGAGATTCGAGCGCCCCTCGGAGTCGACGACGACAAGCTCATCCGAGTTCGTGTGGATTCCCGGTGTGAGGAGGTGAGCGGCCAGTTGGTTCTTGAGAACGAAGACGCCGTCAACTGCGGTCGTGCTACCGTCAGCGGTTCGCACCGCCTCGACTGTTCGCCCGCCGATGATCTCGGTCACAGAGCGGTCCGGGTTCCCGATGTCAGCGGAAGCGCCGTACACGGTGACATCGGCAAGCGACTTCAGGAGTTTGATCTCGGCGCTGTGCGAGTTTCCGTCCGGGATGACCGCGACGCGCTTTCCGCGGTAGAGGCTCCCATCGCATTCCGCGCAGTAGCTGATACCGCGGCCGTAGTACTCACGTTCGCCGGGTAGAGGCGGGACTCGTTCCACTCCGGTGGCCAGGATGACGACTCCTGTCGTGACCGTGTCCTGGCCGATTCCCAGGACGAAGTGGTCTCCCATCGCGAAGTTGGTCGTCACCTTTTCTCGGCGGTATCTGTCGTTCGGCAGGTCCGCGGGCGGTTCGTCTGTTCCGAAGACCACCCAGTTGAGGTCCAGAGCGCTCGAAAGCAGCGGCTGCGCCGCAGCCCGTCCTGTGTGCCCCGCGCCGATGATGACGACGTCGTAGTCCCAGCGTCGAGCGTTCATCAGTAGAGGTGCTCTCCGATGACGGTGCGCAGCGCATCAGCAGGCTGGAAGCCGACGAGGTTAGCGACTTCGGCGCCGTCCTTGAAGATTTTCACGGTTGGAAACATGCGCACGTCGAACTCGTCGCTCACGCCCTCGACCTGTGCGCAGTTGACTTTCACGATGGGGACGAAGGGGAGATCGAACTCCACATCGTCGAAAGACTCGGTGATCATGTCGCAGAAACGGCAGTCGTCGGTGTAGAAGTCGACGACCACCACCCCCTCCTGGTCAACGGGCAACTCGGCGCGGGTGCGTGCTTCGGTGATCATCGGTGTGCTCCTGTCGGTGCGGTGAGGGTGGAAATCGAGGCGCTGAGGTGTGCGAGAGCGTCCTCGCACAGGTTGAACGTCCGCTCTGGAGTAAGGTCGCCGGGATCTACGTTCGTGAAGCGCGCGCCCAGGAGGGCTCCACTGGTGACGAATCGGGCGTGGTCGTCGAGAAGCTGAAGGAACTCGTCCATCGTCGGCACGCCGACGCGCACCCCGAGTTCGTCTCCGGAGAGGTCATCGAAGACAAGGCCGTCTTCAGCAGCCAGGGCTCGGCACCGTTCCATCTCGAACTGGATGACGCGCTGCAGGTCGGAGGGGTCGAGTTCGAAGTTGCCGGTGTGAATCGTCGCTTCGTAGGCCGTATAGGCGAGGTCAGCGATACCTTCTTGTGTCTGCTCGGCGAGGCGCGCTTCCCGGTATGCGGCGACTGTGTCGAAGCGACCGTTCGTCGTCTCCCTGACGATGTCATCGGAGAGAGGAGGAACTGCGCGAGCGTGAATCGACGTAATCTTCACCTCGACAGGGCCCTCGCTCGAATCGATGACTTCCTCCGTACCTCGCGTCAAGCCGAGTAGCCCGCGCTCGAGCTTCTCGTCGAGGAGGTGTGCTCCGACGGACACCGAGGCATCAGTTTTCGTCAGTCGGGCCGAGGGGCCGCGAAGAGAAAGACGGACGACGTCGCCTGCGCCGACGATGTCCGACTCGGTCGTGACTGCGTGCTTGCGGGCGAAGGTGGACAGTTCGGCGTCCACAACGTCGTGGTATACGTCGAGGGGGAGCGCCGGAAGAGCGTTCAGGTCGGGCTCGTTGATGCTGATGATGCGGGAAGTCATTTGTGCTCCGAAGTCAGAGGTCAGTGGGGGAAGCGCGCGTTCTCGGAGTCGATGAGTTCGCGGTAAACGGTGCAGTTGTCGAGGAGATACTCGTGTTTCCCTACCGCAGCGATCTCGCCATCGGATACGACGACGATCTGGTCGGCGTGGGCTATCGTGCTCAGTCGGTGGGACACGACGACGACCGTTCGCCCCGCCATCGCCGCCTTGACGGACTCATCGACGAGAGCGTCTGTGCGTCGGTCCAGCGCACTGCTCGCCTCGTCGAGAAGCAGGATCTGAGGGTCCGCGAGAAGTGCCCGCGCGATTGCTACGCGCTGGCGCTGACCGCCGGAGAGTCGTTCTCCGTTCTCTCCGACCTCTGCGGAATAGCCCGCGGGGTGCGCGGCAATGAACTCGTGAGCTTGCGCGGTGCGTGCGGCAGCTTCGACCTGGTCTCGAGTGGCTCGCTCGTCGCTGAAAGCAATGTTGCTTGCTACCGAGCCGGAGAGGAGGGCGGATTCTTGCTCGACGGTCGCGATGCTCTCGCGCCAGGATTCGAGGCTCATTCGTGCGATGGAGTCCTCTCCGGCCCGAATTTCGCCCTGGGACGGCTCGTACACCCGTTGAAGCAGTTTGAGAAGCGTTGACTTCCCGCTACCGTTCGGGCCGACAATGGCGGTGAACTGTCCTCCTGGAATCGTGAAGCTGGCGTTGCGCAGAACTTCGGTGTCGTCGTCATATCGGAACGACACGTCGTCGAAGGTCAGGTCTCGCACTTGTGTGGGAGCGAGGGTGCCCTCGCTCGTTTCCTCCTGAGGCATGTCGAGGACTCGACCGATCTGTTCCGTGAATCCCTGTGTTCCTTTCACCAGGCTGTACTGGGTGAGAATCTCGAACAGGAAGGGAAGCGCGACCAGGGAGAGCGTGTAGAACAGCACCAGGTCGTCCTGCGACATCTGTCCGTCGCGCACGAAGGCGGCTCCTCCAACGAAGACGACCAGCAGGGAAGCGTTCGTGATGACCGCTCCGAGCAGGACTTGAAGTTCGGTGATGCCGACAACGATGAGCCCTGCCCGGAACATGCGGTCGATCTGCTTGTTACCGACGCGGATCTCGTGCTCGCGGGCGCCGATGAGTCGCATGGCTTTCAAGGCACCGAGATGCTCGGAGAAGAAGCCCGTGAGAGCACCCCATGCGTGGACGAGCTTGTTCTGCGAGTAGTACTGAGTGACTCCAACCAGCCAGAACACCAGGACAGTGACAGGGATCATCACGAGAAAGACGAGGGTAAGGGTGCCGTTCGCTTCGGTCATGGCGAGGACTGCCCCGACAAACCCGTAGAGAGAGGTCCAGACCGCAGTCAGCGCGAACAGCGCATTGCTCGCTGTGAGCGGGTCGACCGTCACTCGAGCGACGAGATCAGACGAGTGTTCCCTGTCGAGGATTCGCAGGGGAGCGCGGAGAAGCCTGCCCCACACGCGGGTTTGCAGGTTTCGCTCGACTTTGACACCGGCGTAGAGGTCAGTGACCCCCTGCACAGCGCGAACGATCACGATGAGGAGGTTGATGAGCAAGAACATGGGCACAACATCTGCCGCTTCGAACTGTCCCTGCGCGACCTTCGCGGAGAACGGCGCGAGCCAGATCGTCAACTGAGCGGCGAGGATGCCGAGGAACAAACTCGTGACGTAGAGATGCCACGGCACCTTAATCGAACGGTAGAGGTTGACGAACCGCCGCCACGAACCGGCTTTCTTGCGAGCGTCACGCATCGTCTTTTCCGTCCGCTGCCATGAAGATCCGGTAGAACTCGTTGTCGCTGGCGTGGTCTGGTGACCCGCTGTATGTCACACGCCCGTCTTCGATGACGATGACAGTGTCGGCGATGCGAACGGCAAGAGGGGTGTGCGCGATCATGACGACCGTCTTTCCGTGCGCCTCGCTCCGAAGCCCACTCAAGAGCTCGAATGAGGCGGACGAGTCCAGCGCAGCGGTCGGCTCATCGAGAGCGATGATCTCCGAGTCCCGTAGCAGTGCGCGAGCAATGGCGATGCGGTTTCGCTGGCCACCAGACAACTTGCTTCCGTAGTCCCCGACTTCCGTGTTCAGCCCGAGGGGCATGTTCGTGACGAAATCTTTCGAGCCACCGAGGTTGAGCTTTTGGATCATCTCGTTGTCATCGACGTGCTTGTCGATGCCGAGGAGGAGGTTCTCGCGCACCGTTCCGCTGACCAGACCGGATCCGTGGACGACGCTGGCAACGGCGTGCCGGTACTGCCCCAGGTCGTAGGTGTCGATGCTGCGGCCGTGGTAGCGGATTTCGCCGGCGGAGGGCGAAAACAGGCGCTGCAACAGTGCGAGGAACGTGGACTTGCCGCTACCGGAGGGCCCGATGATGACCGTGACCTGTTCCTTCGGAATCATGACGTCGAGAGTGTGAAGGACTTCGGCCTCTCGTCCATCAGCGTCGTATGCGAATGACACCCCTCGGTACTCGATGTCAGACTGACCGTCGGGAACGTCGTCGCCGTCAGCGGGCTCGCTGCCGTAGTCGACGATCTCGGCAATGCGCGAGGTGGTTCCCTGCATCCCTTTGATCTCCTGCCAGGTGCCGGTCAAGCTGGTCGTGACACCCGCAAGCGTCCCCGAGTACAGGAAGAAAGCCACCCACTGCGGTGTCGTCAGATCGCCTTGAACGATGAGCGCGATGCCCGTGCTGATGATGAGCAGCGTCTGGGTAAGCCCGACCAGTCCATAGGACGCCAAGCTGAAGACGTTGACCAAGCCGATTCGCACACGAGCGCGGTAGAGAGACTGGATCATCCTCTTGCCGCTCTTGCGCTCCCGGTCTTCCACCACGAACGTCTTGATGAGCGGAATGTTGGCGACCAACTCCGCCAGCCGCTGTGTGAGCAGAGCGGTTCGAGCTGTCACCGCCCGGCTCGCGAAGAAGTCGAACTTGCCGAGAATCCAGCTCATCAGAACGAACAGAGGAACGAAAACGAGTACCGCGACAGTGAGCCTCGGGTCGAATTCAAACACCCTGACGGCTACCGCGTACGTGGTGTACAGCGACACCAGCAACGGATAAATCGTCCGGATGAGGAACTCGCCAACTTGATTCGTGTCTGTTGTGACTCGGCTGACCAGCTCCCGCGGAGCGGAGCGATGAAAGAACGGCATTGGCAATCCCAGGATCTTGCGCCACACGAGGCGCCGAAGATTCCGGTTGATGATTTGCTCGATGAGGCCGCCCAGCAAGCCCGATACCGACCCCAGGAGCCACCCCATCAGCATCGCGTAGACCAACAAGCCCACCGCAGTCACCGACACGTCGCCCGCAATGATGTCTGCGGTGTACGCGGTCTGGTCGAGCCCGATGTCCACCGCGAACTTACTCACCACGAAGAGCGCGATGATCAAGACGACCGGGAGCCGGGCTTGCCAGAGCAGCTTGGTGAAGCGCCACCAGGTCCCGCGTTCCGCAGGCGCGACCTGTGGTGTTACCGCTTCGTCCGCTTGGGGAATCCACGGAGCGATTTTCGACATCACAACACCGTGTGCACGGTCACGCCTGCCTGCTCAAGCTGAGGGCCCGCGGTCTCGAAGTCGCCGACGATCATGCACACCAGGTCCTCGGGTACCAGCTCACGGTAGGACTCGCGTACAGACGTATTCGTGGTGCGCTGAATCGCCTGCAGTTGGCGAGAGTACCAACCGTCGCTGAGGCCGGTGGCGACGCCGAGGAGCAGCAGGTCGTGCAAGTCTCCCGCGGTTTGAACCTTGACCGGCGCGCCGACGACGAGCGCATCCACCGCCGACGCGTGTTCGGACGGCTCGGGACCGGAGTCGCGCAGTTCCGCCAGAATCCGAATGGTGTCTGCAACCGCCTCGCCGGTGACGCTTGCCTCGAAAGAGCCTCCCACTGTGAAGGTCCCTGTGGCCGTCATCGCCGTGAAGCGAGCGCGCATGCCGTAGGTGTAGCCCTTCTCCTCACGCAGCTCCAGGTTGAGCCGTGACCGCAGGCCGCCGGCCAGCACATGCGCTGCGACGAGAGCACCGGGCCACGACGAGTGGAGACGCGAGGCGGTGGCGAATCCGACTCGAATTTCAGTCTGAGACGCTCCGGGCCTGTCGACGAAAACAGTCCTCGCAGGAGCTGCCGTCGCAACTGAAGACTCCGGTGCTGCGCTGGCGCCGCGGGGCATCCCCGTGAACGCACGGTCTACGAGCTCGCGAATGTGCTCGGCCGAAAGGCTCCCCGCCGAAACAACAACCAAGCGCTCAACGGTGACTACTTCGCGATGACGCGAGACGATGGCGTCGCGGTCGATGCGATCCAATGCATCATGGTCGCCTGCGGTGGGCGTAGCCCACCTCGACCCATGCTCGAACGTCGCCGTTCGGAACGCGTTGTCCGCGTGCGCTGCAGGATCCGCCTCAGTCATCATGAAGTTGCTTCGCCGAACCTCACGCACGCGCTCGATGTCCGCCGGATCAAAGTGTGGCCGCAGTAGCGCCGAGGCCAGCAGTGCGATTCCCTGCTCAGCCCGCGAGGCTGGGACGGAAAGAGTAAGAGTGATTCCGTCGTCGTCGACGTGGCCGTGAATGGTGGCGGCAATACGGTCCGCCTGCTCAGCGAACTGAGCTCCGGAAAGACCATCCGCCCCCTCCGTGAGCAGGCTCGACATGAACTCGGAAACGCCGAAGACGTCTTCGTGTTCTTCGGTCAAGGGAGCAGCGAAGCGCGTCGTCACGTGAAGCATCGCATCAGCAGGGGTTTGCAAGTGGTGCCCTGTGACTCCCGATTCGAGAGACCATGGGGTGGATGCGGGGAAAACCCAGTCCTTCGGCTCGGAGAGTTCCGGACGGTTCATGAGAGTGACCATTAGATTCCTTCCCCAACGGAGATCAGAGTGTGAAGTTCGTCCTCGACCTGCCGGGGCTGATACTCGACGTTCGCCGATCCGGCGCCCAGAAGCCATTCCCGCGCGACGTTCTGCACCTGCGCCGGCGTGACCGCACGCACTCTGTCGAGCGCCGTGTCTGCTCGGAGCGGATCGCCGAAGTAGATCGCTTGCTCGGAGAGGCTGTCAGCTCGACCATCAACCGTCGCAATGCTCTCCGCGATGGCGCGTTCACTTTGAGCAAGCTCAGTCTCGAACTCGATGTCGGACGGGCCTTCTGTCGCCAGAGAGCGAATGCATCCGTCGATGACCTCGTTAACCGCATCGATACTCACACCATCAGCCATGATGACCTCGGCGATGAGGAGGGAGTTGCCCTGGGCGAACGGAACGAGGTCGACTCGTGCGTGTACCGCCCACTGAAGCTCGCGTATCAGCTTGGCGCCGATCCGGCTGTCGGGTCCGCCGCCAAGGATCCCGGTCGCGATTGCGAAGGGTTCGGCGGCCTCGGAGGTCAGCGCCGGAGCGATCCACCCGCGATAAAGCGCCCGGTTCGGAACGTTGGAGTCGACGAGTCGATGGCGCGACTCAGAAAGTGGCGGCAGCTGTGCGACAGGGAGCGAGGGGACGTCTGCACCGCGAGGGATCCCGCCGAAGTACTTCTCGACCAGGTCGAGAGTGCGGTCTGGATCAACGTCTCCGACGACACTGATGACCGCGTTGTTGGGCGCGTAGTGAAGGTCAAAGAACGCGCGAAGATCGTCGAGCGAGGCCGCATCCAGGTGGTCCATCTCACCAATAGGCCCGATGGCGTATGGGTGCCCGGCAGGGAACAGCGCCTCGAGCACATGGCCGAACGCCTCCCCGTAGGGCGGATTGACGATGGTCTGCAGTCGCTCATTCTTCACCACGGCACGCTGAGCGTCGAACTCTCGCTGGCTCAACGCGTCACGAAGGGTGGCCATCCGGTCAGCCTCGAGCCACAGCGCTACTTCGAGGGCGTGCACTGGGACGGTTTCGAAGTAGTTCGTGCGGTCAATCGAGGTCGTCGCGTTTGAGCGCGCCCCGACCGCTTCCAGCGTCTCGGAGAACTCGCCGCTGGGAACATTGGCAGATCCTTGGAACATCAGATGCTCGAAGAGATGCGCCAGACCTTTCTGGTCAGCGCGCTCGTGACGAGCCCCCACGTCGTACCAAAGGTTCACGGCGGCAATCGGCACGGCAGTCCTCTCGTCGACGACGACGAGAAGGCCATTGTCTAGGCGTCGAGTGCGCACGTTGCTATCCATGAAACGTGACGCTACGTGCCCGTGACCGGTGCCTCCGGATCCATCATGTTTCGTATCCGTTCACTTTCAGGCCATTCGAGCGTCTTCCCCCGATGCGGGGCGGCCATCACGTAAATCGTGGGTCGGACGGGGCGTTGCGGCGCATCGCTCTCAGGGAACGCAGTAGCGCGGTCACTACGGGCCGTTCGGTATGCAGGCTTAGGGTTACAACCTCGACAGCCCTGGCGGGTTGCGACCGCAGCCGTCTGACTTTCGCTCCGCCGGGGACGGGGAACGCTTCGAGAGCCAGCTGCGGAATCATCGCGACGCCGAAGCCCTTGGAGACGAAGCGGAGACTTGCCGAAATGTTATCGGTCGTGATGTGCGTGTTGAGTTCCATGTCTATGCCAGAGAGAGTGTCGGAGACACACACCAAGGCATCGCCGGTCGGAAGAATCCAATCCTCGTCGTGTAGTTGGGGGATGTCGAGGTCCGCGGCGTCGGCGAGCGGGTGCGACGCGGGGAGTGCAACGAAGAGTTCTTCGTCGAATACATGCCGATACACAACCTCGGATTCGACGTACCAGGAGGCGGTGAACGGAGTGTGGGGGTAGCGGTAGACGAGAGCCACGTCGCACGCGCCGGCGAATATCGCCTCGGTTGCGTCGCCCGGTTCGCGTTCCACGTAATCCACAACGAGTGCGGGGTAGTCGACGTGCAGTCGGGAGATGAGCGTGGGTATCGTCATCTCGGTCATTGCGGAGAACGCGGACAAGCGGAGATGACCCGCAGTGAGGCCGCGAAGCTCTTTGAGCCGTTCGGTGGCAAAGACGAGGTTCTGACTGATCCCAGGTGCGATTCCGCAGATCACCTGACCGGCTTCGGCGAGGCGCACCGTGCGCCCCTCCCGGGAGATGAGCTCCAAACCGAGCCGTGATTCGGCTCTGCGCAGGTGCTGGCTGATCGCGGGTTGGCTGATGCCGAGCATTCGCGCTGCTCCAGTCATCGAGCCGGCCTCGGCGATGGCTTGCACCATGCGTATCGTCCGCAGGTCCAAATCATCGAAATCAACTCGGGGTGACTCAGCCAAGATGCCTCCAACTTTACGCTCGGGGTGAGGCGCCCGATGGGCCCCGCGACCGCTTCATCGGTGCACGAGGACCGACTCATTCAGCCGGACAGCCCCTTGGGCAGGCGTCCTTGGATTACGTGGCGAGCGGACAGCTTCCGCCTCAATAACGCCATCCGCACCCCCGGGCGGTTCTTACCGCGGGAGCGGCGCTCGCTCATTCTAGGCACGGCGGCAGTGGCGTTCTCCGGCAGTGCACGGGTTGAGTTGGCGCACTCGGGGGCCAGGTGGACAGGCGCTGCACGTGCCAGCGATCTCGACGGCCATGTGCTCGACGACAAATCAGTGGGATTTCTCGACATCGGCGAGGAGGCGGAATACGCATGGCAAAAAGGGGAGGGAGGGGCGCTTATCACGTCCCTCCCTCCCCTTGGGTGTTCCTAGTCGCGAGTGGCACCCTCAACGGAGTTGAGCCAGCGCTTGATCCGTTCGATGCTCTCCTCGGCTCCCACGCTGTCGGGGCCGTTCAGATGCCCGTGCAGAGACTCAGGCTCCCGCACGATCTGTACATCGACGCCGGCTGCCGCCAATTCGCCACCGAACGCTTCGCCGGATGCGCGGAGCTTGTCGCTATCGCTGTTGACGATGAAAGTCGCGGGCAGCCCCTCGACGTCGTGACCGCCGGGGAACGCGTAAGAGTTCGCCAGCGCGGCGGGGTCGCCGCCGACGTAGTAGAGCGCGAGATCGTTGATGCTCTGACGGGGGTTGGGTACTTCTTCCGGAAGAGCCGCGACCTTTTCAGCCAGTTCAGGTCGGAACTCAGGTGACTGAGCATGCGTCATCGGGTAGGCGAGGAGGAGGCCCTGAGGCTGCGGGCCCCCGCCGTCTCGGAGTTGCAACGCAACGCTCGCGGCCAGGGTTCCACCTGCGCTAGCCCCACCAATCACCCAATTGTCGGCGTCGGCGATCTCGTCGTCAGTAATGAGCGATTCGGCGAGAGCTGCAAGCTCTTCCGATGCAACGGGGAAGAACTCACCGTCGGTGGGTGGCACGTCGGGGCTCAGTCCCTCGGGGACGGGGGCGAGCCGGTAGTCTGCCGCGACCACGATCCTGTCGGCGGATGCGAGTTGCTGAGCAACCCAGTGGCTTTCGGGCATGTCAAGATCACCGAACATGAAGGCGCCGCCGTGCATCCACAGCACCCCGTTCTTCGGCTCGGTGCCAACCACGTGGTAAATCCGGATGGGAACATCACCGTGCGGGCCGGCGAAGGTCGAGTCGGTAATCTCCAGTTCTGGTGTCTCTTCCTCGCCGGACGTGGAATCTGCGGCGGAGCACCCCGCGAGGCCGATAATCAGGACTGAGGTCAAAGCAAACGCTCTTAGGTGTGACTTGCGCATGTAACTCTCGATTGGGTTGGCGTGTTCACGAACTGTTGACAGTTGGTAGCGGCCGACGAGACGAATCGTCGGCGGTCTTGTTAATGTATCCACCTGATTGTCGTAACGACAATCGCTGTAGAGTGAGGCGCACCCTGCTCCGGAGTGAGGCGCGTCGAGTCCGGCTGATTGAGCGGGCTAGGAGTCCGTAGCGTTTGCAGGTGCTGGGTCCTCGGCGCGCGCGGCCTGACGGGTGGCGAGCTGGGCTATGGACACCCCCGACGTCCTCTCGATCTGGTTGTCGAGGCGCGCATCGATACTGGTCACCATCCGAACGACCAGCCTCTCCAGTTGGTCGAATTCAGTGTCGGTCCAGTCCTCGAAGATCAGCTCGTAGGCGTCGCTGGAGACAGCGACGATCCGCTCTGCGACCTCGCGTCCCGCTGGAGTCAGGCCAATGATGCTCTGGCGGCCATTCTGCGGGTCGGGCATGCGTCCCACGAGCCCCGCGACCTCGAGGCGACGGACGATCTTGCTCACGTTCGACCGGCCCGTTCCGATGGCGTCGGCAACATCTGTCGGGCGCGCTGTGGTCCGGTAAATCAGCTGATTCAGCAGCAGAAAGGCCGGCATGTCATCAGGAAGCGGGAACTCGCTCGCCGCGCGGATGGACTCCCGAACCGCAGTGGAGTTCATCGACGTCAGAAGGGCTTGGAGTGCAGCTGAGAAGTCCGCGCCCCGGCCATGAAAGAGTGGTGCCGCGCTCACTTCGACCTCTCTGAGGTCGATGCTCTCCTTTGGCCGCCTTGCCATGACGACAGTATGCACGGTGCGTCGAGCCACTGTACCATTGATTGTCCTCAGGACAATCAATGGTACAGTGGCTCGACTACGTCGGCCCCGTAGCCTGACGCGCACACATAGTGGTTACCCGTCACCACTTCAAAGGAGAAGCCCTCGTGTCTGAAGTTCGCACAGCCCGCCCCACGCGCCCTTGGTGGGTTGCGGTCGTTTCTGGCATGGCGTCCTATATCGACGCTGCAGCCATCGTCAGCTTCGGAACCGCGATGGTGCTCCTGCAGGCGACCATCGGTCTCACCCCGGGGGAGATCGGCCTCGCCTCGGGAGGCCTCACCTTCGGTATCGCCATCGGGGCCGTGGTCGGCGGGCGGCTGGGCGACCGATTCGGCCGCCGGCCAGTATTCACCATCACGATGATTCTCATCGTCGCCTCGGCCGCGGGCCTCGCCTTCGCAGACTCGTTCCCCGTAATCATGGCAGCAGCCGTCGTCCTCGGTTTCGCGACCGGTGCCGATCTGCCGGTGTCGATCTCGACCATCGCCGAGGCCGCAGCTGACCACAATCGCGGTCGCCTCATCGGTTTCACCCAGCTTCTCTGGGCCGTCGGAATCATCGTCAGCTCCTTCCTCGGTGCGGCCGTCGCCAGCCTCGGGCGCTTCGGTGCGCAGGTCCTGTTCCTTCACATCGCTGTCGTCGCTCTCATCGTCCTCATCTGCCGCCTGACGATTCCGGAGTCGGACAGTTGGGTGCGCGCCCGCGACGAGCGCCGTCGCGGTGTTGCCACCGTTCGGGCTGACCGCGCATCCGTTCTCGATCTGCTCCGGGGCTCCTACCGAACCCCGTTCCTCGGCCTGCTCGCGTTCTATGCGCTGACGAACATGGTGGCGAACACAGGAGGTCAGTTCGGAAACTACCTTCTTGTCAACGCCGGAGGCGTCGACCTGCAGACGGCGACACTCATCGGTCTGCCGCTCATCCCGCTGGGCATCGTGGGCGCGCTGTGGTTCATGAGGATCGCTGACTCTCCGAAGCGCATGACCTACTTCATCATGGGCTCCGTCTGCTGGGTTGCCGCGCAACTCGTGTACGTCTTCTTCGGTATCAGCGTCATCACCGCCATCATCGCCGGACTCATCGGGATCATGGGCACCGCATTCGCGTCCGAAGGAATCATGAAGATCTGGACGCAGGAGCAGTTCCCGACCCTCCTGCGCTCCACCGCCCAGGGGGCCATCATCTCGGTTGCCCGCCTCTTCGCTGCTGCTCTCGCGACCGTCACCCCCCTGCTGGTCGCGTGGAGCCCGAACATGTTCTACCTGTTCCTGGCCATCGTGCTGTTCATCGGTTGCGGTATCGGCTGGCTGGTCTTCCGCACTCGCGACCGACACGACGAATTCGACGTCGAAGCCCAGCAAGAAGTCGTCGCTGCCGAGTCGGCCGTCGTGGCCCCAGGCAAGTAGAAGGAGAACCCCATGAACTCACGGGTTGAGGAGCTCACCCTCGAAGAGAAGGCCGGCCTGGTCTCCGGCGCGGCATTCTGGACGACGCGTTCGGTGCAGCGAGCGGGCATTCCCGCGATCACCATGACCGACGGTCCGCACGGTGTGCGGATGCAGAGGCAGGGCGAGGACCACCTGGGCATCAACGACAGCGAACCTGCAACATGCTTCCCGACGGCGAGCTCGACAGGCTCGACCTGGAACCCGGCACTGCTCCATCAGATGGGTGCCGCGCTCGGAGACGAGAGCCGCGCGCTGGACGTCGACATCCTTCTCGGCCCCGGAGTGAACATTAAGCGCTCGCCACTGTGTGGACGCAACTTCGAGTACCTCAGCGAGGACCCGTTCCACGCGGGTGTGCTGGGGGCCGCGTTCGTGCAGGGTGTGCAGTCTCGCGGCGTGGGATCGTCGGTGAAGCACTTCGCTGCAAACAACCAGGAGACAGACCGGATGCGGATCGACGCACAGGTCGATGAGCGCAGTCTTCGTGAGATCTACTTTCCCGCGTTCGAACGGATCGTCCGTGAGGCGAGCCCGGCGACGGTCATGTGCGCGTACAACAAGGTCAATGGCACATACGCGTCACAGAACGAGTGGCTGCTCACAGACGTCCTTCGCGGTGACTGGGGCTTCGACGGCTACGTCGTCTCAGACTGGGGCGCTGTCGTCGACCCCGTCGCAGCCGTGGCTGCGGGCCTCGATTTGGAGATGCCAAGCAACGGCGACCGCAGCCCCGCCGCCATCGTCGCAGCGGTTCGTGCCGGGACATTGGATGAGGGCCTACTCGACAAGGCGGTTTCCCGGATTTTGAATGTGCACGAACGCATTCGGGACTCACAAGAATCGGGCGCCTCAGCCGACTTTGACGCACACCATGCGCTCGCTCGGACTATCGCCGCGGACGGGGCCGTGCTCCTGGCGAACGATGGCGATCTCCTTCCACTGTCACCGACTGAGGGTGGGCAGATCGCGGTTATCGGCGAGTTCGCACGCACCCCGCGATATCAGGGGGCGGGGAGTTCGCACGTCAACCCGACACGACTCGATGACGCTTTCACCCAGATCAGTGCCCTGACGTCGAGGACGGTGGAGTTCGCGCCTGGATTCAGTTTCGACGGCGCCGGCGATGATGTTCTTCACCTAGACGCGGTTGACCTCGCATCGCGCTCCGAAGTCGTCGTCCTCTTCCTCGGTCTCCCTGACCGCGATGAGTCCGAAGGCTTCGACCGCACCCACCTGCTGATCCCCGACACCCAGCGTGACCTGCTGTCAAAGATCGCAGGCGTCAACGCCAACGTCGTCGTCGTTCTCAGCAACGGTGGCATCGTCACGCTCGATGGCGTCTCCGGAGTCGCACCCGCGATCCTCGAGATGTGGTTGGCCGGCCAGGCATCAGGCGGTGCCGCAGCGGACATCATCTTCGGGGTTTCAGAGCCTGGCGGTCGACTGGCCGAGACCATCCCGCTCGACCTTGCCCACACGCCAGCGCACGTGAACTGGCCGGGGGAGAACGGTGCTGTCCGCTACGGTGAAGGCCTTCACGTCGGGTACCGGTGGTATGACGCCACGGACCGCCCTGTCGCCTTCCCCTTCGGGTTCGGCCTCGGGTACACGTTCTTCTCGCACGAGAATCTCGTTGTGACCGTTCCTGACTCCACCGTCGCTCGAGCTACTGTTCAGGTGACCGTCACGAACACCGGGGACCGCGCTGGCTCCGATGTCGTTCAGGTCTACGTCACTGACAATGCTGCGTCCGTCGTTCGCCCGGTTCGCGAGCTAAAGGGATTCGAGAAGGTTCGACTCGAGCCCGGGGAAGCGCGTGTCGTCAGCGTAGAGCTCGATGAGCGTTCCTTCGCGTACTGGGGCGCCGATGGGTGGACGGTCGAGCCCGGAGCTTTCACCATCCAGGTCGGCTCGCATTCTCAGAACCTTCCGCTGAGTGAGGTCATCACACTCGATGTCGAGGCGCCAGCGGCTGTACTAGACGAGTCTTCGACGTTGCGGGAGTGGGCAGCGCATCCCGTTGGTTTGGTGGTTCTTCAGGGCGCGATGACCAAAATGGGTCAACCCGCCGACGCGCTGACAAATGATGAGTCGCTGCCGCTGTTCGGAACGATGCCACTGCGGACGCTTCTCGGCTTCGCCCAGCAGAGCGCCGGCGCTTCGTTCTCCGTCGACGAGGTTGTTGCGCAGCTTCTCGCAGCCGTGAAGGCAGCCTCCGGGGCTGGGGAAAGCAGGCAGTAAGGGCCTCTGTGCGCTCCGCTCCCGGCCGCGCAACTCGCTGAGTCTGTTGTGCGCGGGGAGCGGAGCTGTGCTGTACCTGCAGGCTTGAATGCGCTGCGCAACTTCGGCCCCGCAAACTACCTGCGGACCTGGCCTTGACGCTCCACCACTCGTTGAAGACTCGCCTGCGTACGGCGCGGGTTCGAGGGCTCCGCGTACCCATTTCTCGGGCGTTCGGCCGGCTCGCGCGTGCGCAAACGAGAGCCCGCCGTCCCATCTGGATTGTCCTGAGGACAATTAGCAAGTACAGTAATGGAGCGGCGATGGTGCGGTCATCATGCGCCACGACCGCCACGCGTTCAGTCTTCGAGGGAGAAGTAGATGTCGCACACATCAGCGCCGCGCACCGCCACACCGTGGTGGACCGCCATCGTGTCGGGGATGGCGTCGTACATTGACGCCGCGGCGATTGTTAGCTTCGGTACGGCCATGGTCATCTACCAGAGCGCAATCGGACTCACACCCGGAGAGATCGGGCTCGCATCGGGGGCGCTGACCTTCGGAATCGCAGTGGGCGCAATCGTCGGAGGACGACTCGGGGATCGCTTCGGACGGCGACCGATCTTCACAATCACGATGCTGATGATCATCGCCTCTGCCACCACCCTCGCCTTCGCTGAGACGTTCATCTACGTCCTTGCCGCGGCCCTTGTCCTGGGCCTGGCTGCCGGCGCCGATCTTCCCGTGTCCCTCTCCACGATCTCGGAGGCAGCGAGCGACGCGAACCGCGGCAAGCTGATCGGCTTCTCGCACTTGCTGTGGAGCGTCGGAATCATCGTCTGCGCATTCCTGGCCGCCGGCGTGGCGAGCTTGGGCCGGCTCGGCGGACAGATTCTCTTCCTCCACATCGCGGTCGTATCGGTCCTTGTTCTGGCTGGCCGCCTCACCATCCCGGAGTCGGTGCAGTGGAAGGCCGCTCGCGACGAGAAGAAGGCGGGCGTTCTCACCGTCCGCGGGGACAACTCGTCCGTGTTCGTGCTGCTGCGCAAGCCCTATCGGACACCTTTCCTCGCTCTGGTTGCTTTCTACGCCCTGACGAACATGGCAGCGAACACCAGCGGCCAGTTCGGCAGCTATCTCCTCGTGAACGTCGGGGGAGTGGAGCTGCAGACCGCTACGCTCATTGGGCTGCCGTTGATGCCACTCGGAATCATCTGTGCACTCTGGTTCATGAAGGTCGCTGATAGCCCCAAGCGGTTCACGTACTTCACCGTCGGCGCCATCCTCAGCGTTGTCGCACTGCTCGTTCCGGCCATCTTTGGGATCAGCATCGCCACGGCTCTGATCGGTGGGGTCATCGGTGCAGTTGGTGGAACGTTCGCGTTCGAGGGCATCATGAAGGTTTGGACCCAGGAGCAATTCCCGACGCTCCTACGCACGACGGCCCAGGGGGCGATCATCTCCGTGGCCCGCTTCTTCGCGGCCGCGCTCGCAACGTTCACGCCGCTCATCGTGGCGTACAGCCCCACGGTTCTGTACCTGTTCCTGTCGGGCGCAACGGCCTTGGGCTGCGGAATCGCGTGGATTGTTTTCCGGACACGAGACCGCCACAGCGAGTTCGACACCGAAGCGGAGCTCGAACAGGTCCCCGCCTCCGTCTGACACCCGCCCCCACACTTCAAGTAACAGGCCACGAGAATCGGAATCACTATGAACCTGCAAGCCCCGTCGAGCCGCGACGAGTCGCCTCAGGACGAAAGCGTCGCGCCGTCCGCATCATTCATCGTCCAGAACGATGGTGAGGATGGCCACGCGCCTTACTTCAGGCGAGACTTCACTGTCGGGGAATCCCTGGTCGGCGCACACCTCCGGATCACGGCTCTCGGCATCGTGGATCCGTACATCAACGGTGAGCGCGTCGGCGACGAGGTGCTCGCTCCGGGCTGGACCTCGTACCGGCATCGAGTGATCGTCTCCACGCACGACGTCACCGCGCTGCTGAAGCCGGGGCAGAACACCGTCGGCGCGATTGTCGGCGACGGGTGGGCGATTGGGCGGCTTGGGTGGGAGGGGGCGCGGAAAATGTACGCGGAGCGTCCCGCTCTGTTCCTCGAACTCATCCTCGACTACGGAGACCGTCGAGACATCATCGTCAGTGATGAGGATTTCCGTGTCGACAGTGGCGCAGTCGTAGCGAACAGCATCTACGACGGCGAGACCTATGACGCGCGTAGGGAACCGCAGGGCTGGGCGAGCCCTGGCTTCGATGATTCCGATTGGTCGGCAGCGTCCCGCTTCGAATGGAACCCAGACGCGCTCCAGTCACCGGTAGGCCCGCCCATCCGCCGCATCGAAGAGATCGCACCCGTCGCCGTGCTCACCAGCCCGTCGGGCAAGACCATCATCGACTTTGGGCAGAACCTCTCGGGCTGGGTCCGACTGACCGTCGCCGGCGAGAGCGGCCACGAGATCACGATCCGACACGCAGAGATCCTCACCCCGGACGGCGAACTCGAGACGGAGACGAACCGCACGGCTCAGGCAACGGACCGGTACATTCTCCGCGGCGACGAGTCGGAGACCTGGGAGCCGCGCTTCACCTTCCACGGCTTCCGATATGCGGAGGTGGACGGCTGGACAGGCGGTGAAATCGACAAGGCGCTCACAGCCGTCGTGGTGCACAGCGATATGAAGCGAACCGGGTGGTTCGAGACGTCTCACCCGCTACTCAACCAGTTGCACTCCAACGTGGTCTGGTCGATGCGGGACAACTTCGTCGGCGTTCCCACGGACTGCCCGCAGCGCGATGAGCGGCTGGGGTGGACCGGTGACATCAACGCCTTCGGCCCGACCGCGGCCTACCTCTACGACGTGCGCGGCGTTCTTCGCTCGTGGCTGCGAGACCTCGCCGCCGAGCAAGCAGACGTCGGTTCCGTGCCGTGGGTTGTGCCGGATGCGCTGGCGCAGCCGTCGACGCCGACTGCCCTGTGGAGTGACGTCGCAGTGGGGCTTCCATGGACTCTCTACCAGGAGTACGGCGACCTCGACATCCTGAGGGAGAGCTACCCCTCGATGACCGCGCTGACGCGCCAGATCACGGAGCTTCTCGATGACGCAGGGCTCTGGAGCGAAGGGTTCCAGTTCGGAGACTGGCTCGACCCCGACGCTCCGGCGAACAACCCTGCAGCGGCAAAGACCGACCGGCACCTCGTGGCGACGGCCTTCATGTGCAAGACCACCCGAGAGATGGCGGACACTGCCAAGCTTCTCGGCCACGAAGAGGACGCCGCTGAGTTCGAACGAACTGCGGACCGAGTCAGAAGCGCGTTCCGCCGGGAGTTCGTCACCGCGTCTGGTCGGCTCGTCAACGAGTCAGCCACCGCCTATGCGCTCGCGATCACGTTTGGTCTGCTGGACGATGAGCAGCTCGCGAAGGCCGGAGATCGACTCGCGACCATAGTGAAGGAGCGCGGCTACCGGATCTCGACCGGGTTCGCCGGAACTCCTCTCGTCACCGACGCCTTGAGTACCACAGGGCACACAGACGCTGCCTACGCGCTCCTGCTGGAGGAGGAGTCGCCGTCCTTCCTCTACCCCGTGACGATGGGTGCCACCACCATTTGGGAGCGGTGGGATTCCGTGCTCCCTGACGGCACGGTCAACGCGACGGGCATGACCTCGCTCAATCACTACGCGTTGGGCGCGGTCGCAGACTGGCTGCACCGGGTTGTCGGCGGGCTGCAGCGCCTCGCGCCCGGATACGAGCGTGTCCTGATCGCCCCCGAGCCTGGTGGATCGCTCACGTCGGTGAAGGTGGCCCACGATACGGTCCGTGGACGCTTCGAGGTTGCGTGGAGCGTGGAAGACGACGAGGTCATACTGGACGTCGCGATCCCGGAAGGTGTGCAGGCTGACATCGTTCTTCCGCTGCACCCGGATAGCGAACGCCACATCGTCGGCGCCGGTGATCACTCGTGGCGGTATCCCGCCCCGAGCGGGTACGGTCGCTCCGACATCCTCACCATGGACACGCCGATCCGCGAGATCGCAAAGAGCGAAGAGGTCTGGCTCGCTGTTGCCGGGGTGCTCCAGCGATACTTCCCGGGACTGCCCCTCGACACGTCCGGGCCGGGAGCAACGATGTCGCTCAACGGCGTTCTGCAGCACGTTCCGGGAGTGTCTGAAGAACTGGCGAAGGACCTCGAGGACGCACTGGCGGGCGCGCGCCGTCAGCCCCTCGCGGTCTGAGCGCCGTGCAGGGCGGAGTCTCATGCTCCGCCCTGCACGGGTGGCTCGTCGAATGCGTGGGGCGCCATCGTGGCGTGGTCGTCGTGTGACTGGAGCCCCAACTAGAATCTGTGGTTAGCGCCCTCACGCTGACCACACCACCGGAGGAGGCGGCGATGCCCCGAAAGCCGAGCACAAGCGTCGATCTTCGCGAGGTCGAGAGGCCCGCGGGGCCAGTGCTGCACGGTCAGGGCGCGGATTTTTCCTTCGCGCTGCAGGCTCTGATCACGGCCATGAACTCGACGGGGCTCAGAGAGAGCATCATGGCTCAGAGCGAGTTCCCGTTGCCTGGCGACATGCCCGCTTTCCTCACCTTGAACCAGCTCATCTATCGGACGACTTCACGGCCCTCGGACCTCGCCGATGCCATCGGTACAGGGCGGTCGAACATCAGCAAGATAGTTCGACGTCTGGAAAACGCGGGGCTCGTCGGTCGCATGCCTGACCCTGAGGACGGTCGGCATAGCGTAATCGGTCTGACGGCGGAAGGGCACGCCGTGGCACGGCGAATCGTGGGCGTGTCCAGCGGGGGCTATGAGCTCATCTTCAGCGACTGGACGACCGAGGAGTTCGATCTCCTGGAGAAGTTGGTCATCCGCCTCGTATCGAACATCGACGAGCGACTCGACCATGTAATCGAGCGTTCGGCCGGCGTGGTGATTCGCGAGAGCGGCGATGCGGGAGCCTTCCGCGAACAGCGGAGTTCTGCAGCTGCAGAGAACGAGGCCCCTGTTCCCGCATAGCCGGGGCGCGTGAGCGCACAGCATCCGTGTGGCGCGCCGGCTGCGCATCGCGCTCAGATCCACGGGCTCGTATGTGACATTGCGTGCGTGCGATGGTCGCGCCCGACCGTCGACTTCGTGACGCCTTCGGCGTCTGCCAGATCCCTCTACGAGAGCGCGGCGAACCGGTGCTCCAGCGCGCCCGTGTGCCTGCTCTCGATGGCGCTGGCGCTGCATCACGACCCGCAATTGTAACGATTCATCAGCAAACAATTGTCCTGAGGACAATGTAGATGTAGTGTCGCCCTGTCGATCGAGACCTCTACAGCGGCTCACACGGCGAGTGAAAGCTCGTGCGATGAACCGAGGGCTCCATCGACGCAAACCCACGAACCCAACGGAGAGTTCCATGCAGAAATCAATGACCCGATCCCTCGCACTGGTAGCGGCCGCTGCGCTGACGCTGACTGGATGCTCTGCCGGTGGGCAGAGCGATTCGGAGGGGGGCCAGACTGTCCTCACCATGTCAGCGTGGGCCGACGACCCGATGGCCGCGGCTCTCATCGCGCAGTTCGAGAAGGACAATCCCGGTGTGACCATCGAATACACCGGACTGCCCTGGCCGAACATCCTCACCCAGATCAGCACCGAGCTGTCATCCGGAACTGCTTCGGACATCGTCGTCGCTTTCTCGGGCCGAGGAAACGCACTTGGCGTTCAGACCCTGGCCAAGGGAAATTACCTCGCCGACTTCTCCGACTCGTCCTGGACGGACGCTTTCACCGGTCCGACCCGCGCGGTGATGGGAGTAGACGACGATGTTCTCTTCGGCTCCAACGCGCTGACGATGGTGCCCGCCATCTACAACTCGCAGGCTCTCGAAGCTCTCGGCGCGACCGCGCCGACGACCTTCGACGACGTCCTCGACCTGTGCAGCGCCGCGAAGGCGGAGGGCAAGGTCGCGTACGCGCTGGCGGCCCTGGCCGGTGGCAACTACACGAGCCTGACGATGGCGCTGGCATCCACTCTTGTCTACGGAAAAGACCCCGAATTCACCGAGCAGCAGATCGACGGCGACGCCACCTTCAGCGACAGCGACTGGTCGCTCGTCTTCGACAAGCTCGGCGAGATGGTCGACGCGGACTGCTTCACCGCTGACGCTACCGGCGTCAGCCTCGACATCGCTCAGGGGCAGGTTGCGAAGGGCGAGGCGATTGGCATCGTCGATGTCACGCCGGCTATCGCCAACATCGCAACGCTCGCCCCCGAGGGGGCGACTTTCGAAACCGCGCCGTTCCCCGCCACGAACGACCCCGAGGACACGAAGCTGCCCGTCGGATTCGGCGCGGGCTACGCGGTCAATGCCAAGTCGAAGAACCTGGACCTCGCCAAGAAGTTCGTCGACTTCTACATGTCCGAGGCAGGCCTGAATATCGCCCTTGAGAGCGGGTCGATCTACCCGAGCATGCCCGTCGAAGGATACACCGCGCCGGAAGCGCTGGCCGGCATCGCCGACCTCGCCTACAGCGACAGCGCGGCACCGCTCTTTGACGCGACGTGGCCGAAC
>JAAIGF010335281.1_pt1 | contig 56164 bp, 50 predicted proteins | sample 6487441 | NCBI WGS metagenome assembly JAAIGF01 (sample SAMN13974129, study PRJNA590717) | phyllosphere metagenome | biome: pepper field; feature: multiple bacterial spot infested pepper fields; material: pepper leaves; isolation source: leaves from pepper fields | host: Capsicum annuum ...
CCGGTGGCGGCGGCCGGTGCGTTGGGCGCGTCGGCAGCCTGGACGGCGGCCGGCGCCGCCTCGGCACCCGGCTCGGCAGCGGCTGCGGGGGACTGGGATTCGGCGGCAGCAGCCGTCGCGGCGGCGGTCGCGGCCGGTGCCGGCGCCGTCGAGGCCGGGGCACCCGCCGCCGCATCGCCCGCGGCCTGGGCCTGCGTTCCACCTTCTGCGGCCGCACCCTCTTCGGCAGGCGGTGCGGGCTCGTCGAATGTGCCACCCGCCTGGTTGGCCAGGTAGACCACGGCACGCGCCACTTCGTAGTCGCTCAGGTTGGTCGCGCCACCCTTGGGCGGCATGGCGCCCTTGCCGGCGATCGCGATCTTGACCATCTCGTCCAGGCCCGAAGCGATGAGCGGCGCCCATGCGCCCTTGTCGCCCGTGCGGGGCGCGCCGGCGGTGCCGGCGGCATGACAGGCCGTACAGACCTGCTTGTAGACGTTTTCGCCCGTCATGAACTCGCGCGGCGCATTGGCGTCCACCAGCTCGAAGCCGGCCACGGGGGCGATGCGCGCATCCACGGACTGCGCCGTCAACGCCTGCGAGCCGGGGGCGGTGCGCGTTGCACCGGCCACGTAATATGCCAACATCAGGATGATGACGACCGGCAGCACGAAGGCGAAGACCGCCACCGTGATGAGTTGCTTGGGCGTCTTGATGAGCGACTGGTGCTCGTTATGGTTTTCCTGCGCGTTGCTCATGGCAGTCCTGCTTGCGGGTGGGACGGATCCAGGCGCGGTATGACTTGGACTTCTTGTTCGCGTAATACCCGGATGCACAAACCAACGGATTATAAACGGGACGGGGTTTCGTGAAAGCCTTGGCAGGCCTTCCGGAACCCATGGTTTTCCCGATACAGCCACGCCTGCAGCGCAACTGGGATACAATCTCTCGCTTTAGCGCGCCCGTAGCTCAGGGGATAGAGTATTGGCCTCCGAAGCCAAGGGTCGCTGGTTCGATTCCAGCCGGGCGCGCCATCCCCCCAGAAGTCCCGCCAGGCCTTGCCGCTCCGACAAGGCCCCGCGTCAGTCGCCCAGGCTGGCGTGATACGCCCGCACGTAGGCGTCGAAATCCCCCGACTGATTCTCTTCCAGCGCCCGCTGCTCGGCGAGTGATGTTTCGCGCGCCGCTTCGAACCGTGCGCGCGTTGCCGCGTCCAGCGGCTGGGCGAGCAGGGTGCGCGCATGCTCGCGCCCGAGCGCGAGGAAGTACGCATCGAACGACTGGCCGCTGTCGCGCAGTCCGGCCAGCACCCGGGCCGACGGGGTCGTCGTCGGATCATCGAGCTTGCCGCGCTGCGCCCGCACCGCCTCCACGTGGGCGGAGCCGCCCACGGCCGCGTCGATGGCCTGCGCGCAACGTTCGATCTGATCGAGCAGATCATGTCCCCACGTGGGCAGGGCAACCGTCTCGCCGTCGCGCAGCAGGGTCAGGCCGGGCTTGCGGCCTTCCTTGACCACGGCGGCGAAGTTGGCCGCGCTCTGGGCACACCAGCCGCCCTGGGCGAGCATAGGGCTCGCGTCCACGGCACACAGCAGCAGGAAGGCGTTCAGGAAGCGGCAGGTCTGGGCGCTGATGCCGGTGGGCTCGAAGGGATCGATGTCCAGGCAGCGCACTTCGACGTACTGCACGCCGCGCTCATGCAGCGCGCGCAGCGGGCGTTCGCCGCGCCGCGCCACGCGCTTGGGACGGATGCTCGAATAGTACTCGTTCTCGATCTGCAGGATGTGGGTGCTCAGCTGCACCCATTCGCCGTTCTGGTGGGTGCCGATGCGCTCGTACGCCGGCCACGGCTGGTTGACCGCGTGGTACAGGTTGCGCAGATACGCATCCAGATCGGTGTAGCAGGGCTTCAGGCCGGACTGCGCCTGGTTCTGGTAGCCCAGGTCGCTCATGCGCAGGCTGGTGGCAAAGGGCAGGTACAGCGTCTCGGCGTCCAGCGACTGCAGGCCATGCGAGCGGCCCTTGAGGAAGTCCGCCGACAGCGCGGGCGAGGCGCCAAAGAGGTACATCAGCAACCAGCTGAAGCGGCTGAAGTTGCGGATCAGGCCGATATAGCCTTCGGACTGGCGCGCCTGGGCGTCGCGGCCATCGGCCGGATCGGCCAGGGCTTCCCACACGCCGCCATCGAGCGAATAGTTGTAGTGGATGCCGGCGATGCACTGCATCGCCTTGCCGTAGCGCAGCGCCAGCCCACGCCGATACACGTGCTTGAGCATGCCGCTGTTGGACGTGCCGTACCAGCCGATGGGAATGTCGGCCTCGGCCGGCAGCCGGCACGGCATGGACTGGTTCCACAGCACTTCGTCGTCCAGCTCGGCATAGACGAACCGGTGGACGTCGCGCAGTTCGGCGATCAGCGCATCGGCATCGGCATGCGTGCCGGTCACGAACTCGAGCAGCGCCTCGGCATAGTCGGTGGTGATGTTGGGGTGGGTCAGGGCCGAACCCAGCGCCGCCGGGTGCGGCGTCAGGGCCAGCGTGCCATCGAGGGACACGCGCAGGCTTTCCTTTTCCACGCCCTGGACGCCGCCGGCCAGCAGCCTGGCGGACTCCGGTCGGGACAACAGGGCCAGACGTTGGGCTAGCAGGTCGTTCAAGCGGGTTTCCTTCGCACGGGGCCGACGCGACCGCGTCGGCGAATGGCGCTTTATAGCGCATTCTGCCCGCGCTTTAGATTTCCGTCAGCCAGGCGTCCAGATCCGCATACGCGGGAGCCGCAATCGCCGGCGTTTCGTTCAGGATCTCGTGCCAGGCCTGCTCGTGCCAGCGCATGGCGAGCCGCCCCGGGGGCGCCGCATCGGCAAAGGCCCGGCTGCCGGCCGTGTCGACCATGGAGTCCGCCCCGGCCACGATCATCAGCGTGCGCGGCACCAGTTCGTGCGCGCCCGCCACCGCCAGCGGACCGTAGTCGGCGATGAACGCCGCCAGGCGCGCCGTGATGACGCGATTGACGAGCGGGTCGGCCGCATAGGCGTCGGTCACGGCCTGATCGTGCGAGCGCTGCGCGCGCGCATTGCGGTTGGGCACGGGCAGGCTGGGCGCGATCACCCGCAGCGTCTTGAGCAGCACCTGCTCCAGCGCGTTGATCTTCAGGCGCATCGCCGGGCTGCACAGCACGAGGCCGGCCAGATCGATCCGCCCGCGCAGCGCCACGTGGGCCGCGACGATGCCGCCCATGCTGTGGCCAAGCACCACCGGGGGTGCGCCCAGCGTCTGTGCGTACGCCGCAATCTGCTGCTCGGCGTCGACGATCAGGTCGTCGCTGCGCCGCAACGCCGCGCGACGGCCCTTGGATCGACCGTGGCCGCGGTGGTCGTGGGCGGCGACGTCCCAGCCGCGGGCGTTGAGCCAGGCGGCGACATGTTCGTAGCGGCCCGCATATTCGCTCAGCCCGTGGACCAGGTAGACCCCGCGGCCACGCTCGAGCCCTGACGGCAAGGCCCAGCGATAGCTCGCGAGCGGGAGCCCATCATAGGCGGGGGTCATGGAAATCGGCGACAATCCAAAGCTCCGGGCAAGGGGCGCGCCGAAGGGGGCGCGCATGCGGGTGCGATTGTCTCCTACCCGTGCCCTGCACGGCAGCCGGCGAAGACTCCATGTGTAACCTGATGTTCCAATCCCGGGCGGTGCTGTTGCTGCTGGCCTGTCTGATGGCCGCCTGTACGCCGACCTACAACTGGCGCGAGATGCCCGCCGCCGACGGGGCGGTGCAGGTCGCCTTTCCGGCCCGGCCGCAGACGCAGACGCGCGAGCTGCCCGTGGGCGACACCCGCCTGCCGTTCACCCTGACGGCGGCCACGGTGGGCGACGCGGTCTTTGCCGTGGGCCACCTGGTGCTGCCCGAGGGCGCGGACGCCACGACGCGGGAGCGCTATCGCCAGGCGCTGGAAGACAGCCTCGCGCGCAACCTGCAGGCCACCGAGACCGCGCGCCGGGACGTGCAGATCCGCGCGGCGGGCCATGGCGGCAGGGCATCGACGGCGGCGCACGAGCTCGAGTTGCGCGGCGCCCCGCAGGGCATGCCGGCCTGGATGCTGGCGCGCGTCGTGGTCAGCGGCAACCGTCTCATCGAGATCGCGGCGGTCGGGCCGGCCGATGCCTTGAGCGAGGACGTGGCACGCACCTTCATCGATTCGGTGCGCATGCAGTAGCCGCGGGCGGCACCAGCAGGTCCAGCCGCATGGCCTTGGCCACGGCCGCGTGCTTGCAATGGACGTCCAGCTTGGCAAACGCGCTGTAGAGGTGAAAGTTGACAGTGCGTTCCGTCACTCCGAGAATGAAGGCTGTCTCTTTGGCGGTCTTGCCCAGCGAGGCCCACCACAGACATTCTGCCTGGCGGGCCGACAGCACGACGGTTCCAGAATCCAATCGAATCTCCCAGGCACCTGCAGCGCAAGCACGAAGACGCCTGCGACGACGGTTTGTAACAAAATGGTAACATTTCAGCGGAGCAGGTGTCGCCTGCTTGCGCACTACGCATCATGAAGATTCTTTTCGTCGTCGATCCCCTGCCTGAACTGAAGGCCTACAAGGATTCGTCGGTGGCGATGATGCGCGCCCTGGTGGCGCGCGGCCACGACATCCACACCGCCCTCCAGGGTGACCTGTACCTGGATCAGGGCCGCGTGCTCGCGCACGCCCTGCCCATCACCCTGCCCGCCGACGCCGACCTGCACGGGCCGCACTGGTGGCAACCCGGCGAGGCCCGCACGCTGGCACTGGCCGATTACGACGCCGTCGTGATGCGCAAGGACCCGCCGTTCGACATGGAGTACGTGTACGCCACGCACCTGCTCGAACGTGCCCAGGCCGAAGGCGCGCGCGTCTTCAACAGTGGCGCGGCCATCCGCAACCACCCGGAAAAGCTCGCCATCGCCGAATTTCCGGAATACACCGCGCCCACGCTGGTCACGCGCAACCAGGATCGGCTGCGCGGCTTCCTGGCCGAGCACGGCGACGTCATCTTCAAGCCGCTGGACGGCATGGGCGGCACGGGCATCTTTCGCGTGCGCACGGGCGACCCCAACGCCAACGTCATCCTGGAAGTGCTGACCGACGACGGCCGGCGCACCATCATGGCCCAGCGCTACATCCCGGCGATCGTCGAGGGCGACAAGCGCGTGCTCATCATCGCGGGCGAACCGGTGCCCTACGTGCTGGCGCGCATCCCCCAGGCGGGCGAGACCCGCGGCAACCTGGCCGCCGGCGGGCGCGGCGTCGCCCAGCCGCTGCGCGATCACGACCGTGCCGTCGCCACCGAGATCGGCCGGCGCCTGGCGGGTCGCGGCCTGCTGCTGATCGGGCTGGACATGATCGGCGACTACGTCACCGAGATCAACGTCACCAGCCCGACCTGCTTCGTCGAGATCACGGAGCAGACCGGCTTCGATGTGGCCGAGCGCTTTGCGCAGGCCCTGGAATCGGCTGCGGGGTCGGCGTCGACATGAACCCGTGCGGTCCGGCGCGCCCGGACGACAACGCCCCTCTGCCCGCCGTGGGCCTGGTCATCGTCGCGCACGAGCCGATGGCGAGCGCACTCTATGCGTGCGGACGCCACGTGTTCGCCGGCCAGAGCGGCGTGCTCATCCACGATGTCGGCTCCACCGACCGCCCCGAGGACTCCGAGGCCGCGGTACGTCGCCTGATCGATGACGCCGACGCTGGCGGCGGGGTGCTCGTGCTGACCGACGTGCTGGGCGCCACGCCCTCGAACGTCGCCACCCGTGCGGCCGCCACGGCCCGGGCGGGCGGCCATGCCGTCAACCTGGTGGCCGGCGCCAACATGGCGATGCTGCTGCGCGCCATCACCTACCGCAACGCCCCCTTGCACGAGGTCGCGCGCCAGGCGATGACCGGCGCGCGCCAGGCCGTGTTGCAGGTCGATGACGACGTTGCTTGACCCTGATCCCCGGGCCATCCCGCCCGCCTTTCCGACCCGACGATGACATTCATGGCGCCCCCCGCAGAACCCACGGCAGACGATGTGCAGACCATCGACATCGTGGTCAGCAACAAGCTTGGCCTGCATGCCCGCGCCTCGGCCAAGCTCACGCAGCTTGCCAGCCGCTTCCAGAGCGACATCTTCATCGCCCGGGGCGCAAAGCGCGTCAACGCCAAGAGCATCATGGGCGTCATGATGCTGGCCGCGGGCAAGGGCACGCAGGTCCGGGTCGATGCCACCGGGATCGACGCCGTCCAGGCACTGGAACGCATCCGCGAACTGTTCGAAGACCGCTTTGGCGAGGCCGAATAACGTGGCCGACACGATGCTCACCTTGCACGGACTGGCTGCCTCGCGCGGCTATGCCGTGGGCCGCGCCGTCGTGCTGGGCGCGGCGGCGCTGGAAGTCTCGCACTACCGCATCGCTCCCGAGGACGCCGAAAGCGAATGCGCGCGCCTGTCCGACGCGCTCACGCGCGCGCACGAGGAATTCCTGCGGCTCGCGGACCAGCTGCCGCCGGACTCCCCGCGCGAGCTCGGTGCCCTGCTGCAGGTGCATGCCATGCTGCTCGTGGACCCCATGCTCACGCAGGAGCCCCTGGATCTCATCCGGCAGAAGCACTACAACGCCGAATGGGCGCTGACCGCCCAGGGCCAGATCCTCGGCGAGCAGTTCGCCGCGATGAGCGACGAGTACCTGCGCGAACGCTCGAGCGACGTGCGCCACGTGATCGAGCGCGTGCTGCAGGTGCTGGTGGGCGCACCGGAAATGTCCACGCCGCTTGCCTGCAGCGGCCAGGGCGACGATGCCCTGATCGTGGTCGCGCACGACATCGCCCCCGCCGACATGGTCAAGCTGCGGGGCGCCCAGTTCGCGGCCTTCGTCACCGACCTGGGCGGGGCGACCTCGCACACGGCCATCGTCGCGCGCAGCATGGGCGTGCCGGCCGTGGTGGGCCTGAACCACATCTGCCAGTTCGCCAATGACGGCGACATCCTGATCGTCGATGGCGAGGCCGGGGTGGTCCTCATCAACCCCTCGCCCGCCGTGCTGATCGAATACGCGGAACGCCAGGCGGGCTACGCCGCCGACCGCGCCTCGCTCACCCTCATCAAGGACACGCCGCCCGTCACGCTGGACGGCATCCGCATCGGCCTGCAGGCCAACATCGAATGGCCCGAGGAAGCCGCCTCGGCGCTGGCCGCCGGCGCCGAGGGCATCGGTCTCTTTCGCAGCGAATTCCTCTTCATGAACCGGGCCGACCTGCCCGACGAGGAAGAGCAGTACGCGGCCTACGCCTCGGTCGTGCGCACCATGGCCGGACGCCCGGTCACCATCCGCACGCTGGACATCGGCTCCGACAAGACCCTGGATGGCGAGCAGGCCGTCAGCACCAATCCGGCCCTGGGCGAACGCGCTGTGCGCTACTGCCTCGCGCGCCCGGACATGTTCGCCAGCCAGCTGCGCGCCATCCTGCGCGCCTCGGCCCATGGCCACGTGCGCATCCTGCTGCCGATGATCGCGCACATGCACGAGGTGCACGCCTGTCTGGCCGCCATCGACAGCGCGCGCCGCGACCTGGATGCGCGCGGCCAGGCCTACGCCGCGCACATCGAAGTCGGCGCCATGGTCGAGATCCCGGCCATCGCCATCGCGATCGAGCCCTTTGCCGACACGCTCGACTTCCTGTCGATCGGCACGAACGACCTGATCCAGTACACGCTGGCCATCGATCGCGCGGACCCGAGCGTCGCCCGCCTGTACGATCCGCTGCATCCGGCCGTGCTGCGCCTCATCGCGCACACGATCAACGCGGGCGCGCGCGCCGGCAAGCCCGTGTCCGTCTGCGGCGAAATGGCGGGCGACGTCACCCTCACCCGGCTCCTGCTGGGCCTGGGCCTGACGCACTTTTCGATGCACGCGCAGCAGATGCTGGACGTCAAACGCGAAATCCTGCGCGCGCACTCCAATGCGCTGCGCACGCGCGTGGCCGCCTCGCTGAACCGGGCCGAATCCATCGACCTCGCGCTGCTCTGACACGGCGGGGCTCAGCGGGTCTGTGATTTGCGAGCCCCTGTCCGTCTTCTACACTGTTTCTTTTTTCGAGAGGCCCTCCCATGAGCCGGAATACCTGGATGGACGAAATCCAGAAGAACGTCTCTGACCTGATCGCGCGCAGCCCCGCTGCCGATGTCCAGCGCAACGTCAAGTCGATGCTGACGGACGCCTTCGGCCGCCTGGACCTGGTGACGCGCGACGAATTCGACATCCAGGCCGAGCTGCTGGTGCGCACGCGCGCCCGACTCGATGCGCTTGAAGCGCAGGTGCGTCGACTGGAAGCCGGCACCGGCACCTCGACCCTGCCGCCGACGCGTCCGGAAGGCGACCTGGCCTCCTGATCGCCGGGGCCTGCCCGGCCCCCGTCCTGCCGCCGCCAGCGGCCACGGCATCCGCCCCGATGCCCTGGCCGCTGGCGGCCGTCCCGCTTCTCCGGCTGCCCTGGAGTCCGCATGCGCCGCTGGTTTGCCCGCCTTCCCGTCATCCTCCTGCTGGCCCACGTCTATGTGGCGCTGCGCCTGGCCCTGCCGGCGGGCGGCTTTGCCGCGCTCGCCGGCGCTGCCGGCTTGGCCTTGTGCTATGCCGCCATCCTGCACGGCTTCACCCGTCGCCGCTCGGTGGATCCGGCGGGCGGTGATGCCGCCGCCTGGATCGGCTTCCTCGCGATGGGACTCTTCTCCTCGCTGTTCGTCCTGACCCTGCTGCGCGACGTCGTCCTCATCGTCTGGACGCTGGGCGCCGGGCTCGGCGCCTGGTCCGCCCCATCGGGCGGCATGCGCGAGACCACGCGCCAGGCCATCCCGTGGCTCGCGCTGGCCTTCAGCGTGCTGGGCTTCATCAACGCCCGCCGACGGGCGCGCGTGCGCGAGGTGGACGTCCACCTGCCCGGGCTGCCGACGGCGCTGCAAGGCTTCACCATCGTCCAGCTCACCGACATCCACGTCGGCCCGACCATCAAGCAGGGCTACGTCGCGGCCATCGTCGCCGCCGTCAACCGGCTGGATGCGGACCTGGTGGCCATCACGGGCGACATCGTCGATGGCAGCGTGGAGCAGTTGCGCGAGCACACGCGCCCGCTCGGCGATCTGCGCGCCCGCCACGGCGTCTTCGCGGTCACGGGCAACCACGAGTACTACGCCGGCGCGGACGCCTGGGTGGCCGAGCTGCGCCGGCTCGGCCTGCGCGTGCTGCTCAACGAGCATGCCGTGCTCGATCACGACACGGGCCGGCTGGTGGTGGCAGGGGTGACCGACTTCAATGCGGCGGGCTTTGCGCCCGCCCAGGCGAGCGACCCCGTGCGCGCCATGGCCGGGGCCCCGGCCGACGTGCCCCGGCTGCTGCTCGCGCACCAGCCGCGCAGCATGTTCGCGGCCGAGCCCGTCGGGTTCGACCTCCAATTGTCCGGACATACCCATGGTGGCCAGTTCCTGCCGTGGAACTGGTTCGTTCCCTTGCAGCAGCCGCTGGTGGCGGGCCTGCACCGGCATGGCAGCATGCAGGTCTACGTGAGCCGCGGCACGGGCTATTGGGGCCCGCCCCTGCGCCTGGGCGCGCCATCCGAGATCACGCGCATCCGCCTGCTGCCGGCCTAGCGGCAGCCACGTGGTGACCGGCGCCATCACGCCCGCGGTGGGTCCGCGTCGCAGCGTTTCGCGCCCTGCTGGCGCTGCCGCGCCTTCGCGACAGCGCGGCGCGACGACCGCGGCCTGCCGCCCCAGAATGCCCCCTTTCCGGACGCCCCATGGCTGCTGAACCGAAGTTGCCTTCATCGGCCCCCGCCACGACGGGTCCGTATGACCGCCCCGCTGCCGCCCGCAGGGCGTTGCGCCGCCTGGCGCAGACGCCGCTCACGCACGGCGCGCTGCTTGCGGACGCGCCGCAGACCGCCAGCGCGCTCGACATCTACCACTGCTTTCGCCTCATCCTCGGGCGCGCGCCCTCGCCACCGGAGTGGCCCGGACACTCGGCCCAGGCCGGCAAGCCGCTTGCCGACGTCGTCGACAGCTTCATCGGTTCGCGCGAATTCGCTGCGCGCGGCCTGGGTGGGCGCGTCCCCGCGGACTGGCAGTCGGCCGAGGTCAACGGCGCGCGCATCCACGCCAGCCCGCACGACCAGGCCGTCGGCGCGCACGTGCTGCAGGGTCATTACGAACCGCACATCACCCGCCTCTTCCACCGCCATCTGCGCCCGGGCATGCACGTCGTCGACGTAGGTGCCAACATCGGCTACTTCGCCCTGCTGGCGGCGAGCCTCGTGGGTGAACGGGGCCGGGTCCATGCGCTGGAACCCAATGCGCACAATGCGCGGCTGCTGCATGCCAGTCGCCAGGCCAACGGCTTCGAACACCTGACGATCCATCAGCTGGCCGCCGGCAGCGTGGCCGGCCTGCGCGTGCTGCACACCGCCTACAGCAACGGCACCACCTCGGCGCCGGCCGACGCGCTGACCGAGCTCATGCAGGCCACCACGGTGGCGTGCCTGGATCTGGACACGCTGCTGGGCGCCATGCCGCGGCTCGACCTCCTCAAGATCGACGTGGAAGGCGCCGAGCACGACGCCCTCTTGGGCGCGCGCCAGCTGCTCGCCCGGCACCGCCCGATCATCCTGAGCGAGTTCTCGCCTCCCATGCTGGCCGGCATCAGCGGCGCGACCGGGCAGGCCTACCTGCAATTGCTGCTGGACCTGGACTACACACTGGCCGTCGTCGGTCATGCGGGCGAACCCACCGACTGCGGGCGCGACGCCGACCGCGTCATGGCGGCCTTCGCGGCCAGCGGTGTCGATCACATCGACATCCTGGCCACCCCCGCAGGCTAGCGCGCCCGCCCGGGCGCCTCGCCCACGACACCCACCGCCAGCCCGGCCCACAATGCAGAACCGCCGCGCGGGCCAGGCCGGGCGGCGGTTCTGCGATCACGGCGCGCTGCGCGCGCCGTCAGACTGCTCAGTGGTAGGCCGTTTCGCCGTGCGACGAAATGTCCAGACCTTGACGCTCTTCTTCTTCCGACACGCGCAGACCCAGCACGACGTCGGCGATCTTGAAGGCGATGAAGGCGACCACGGCAGACCAGACGACCGTCAGCAGGATGCCTTCGATCTGGATCCACACCTGCATCAGCATGGAAGCGTCGCCGTCGCCGGTGCCGCCCAGGCTGGCCGCGGTGAACACACCGGTCAGGATGGCACCCACGATGCCGCCCACGGCGTGCACGCCGAACACGTCCAGCGAGTCATCGGCGCCAAGCATGCGCTTCAGGCCATTGACGCCCCACACGCAGATGATGCCGCAAGCCAGGCCGATGATCAGCGCGCCGGTCGGGCCGACGAAGCCAGCCGCCGGGGTGATGCCCACCAGGCCGGCAACCGCGCCGGAAGCGGCACCCAGCATCGAGGGCTTGCCCTTGGCCGCCCACTCCGTGAAGATCCAGGCCAGCACGGCAGCGGCCGTGGCAACGAGGGTGTTCATGAAGGCGAGTGCTGCCGTCTCGTTGGCCGCCAGGGCCGAACCCGCGTTGAAGCCGAACCAGCCCACCCACAGCAGGGCCGCGCCGATCATGGTCATCGGCAGGTTGTGCGGCTTGAGCGCTTCACGACCGTAGCCGATCCGCTTGCCCAGCACATAGGCGCCAACCAGGCCAGCCACACCGGCGTTGATGTGCACCACGGTGCCGCCGGCGAAGTCCAGGGCGCCCCACTGCGCGACCAGACCGCTGACTTCATCCGACACGTACCACACCATGTGGGCCGCGGGCAGGTAGGCGAACGTGAACCAGATCGCCGTGAACAGCAGCACGGCCGAGAAACGTGCGCGTTCGGCAAAGCCACCCACGATCAGGGCGCAGGTGATGCCGGCGAACGTGGCCTGGAAGGCGGCGAAGCTCAGCTCGGGCACCGTGTCCGACATGGCGAACACACCGGTGGACGCGTCGAACAGACCCGACAGGAACAGACGATCGAAACCGCCGAAGATGGCGTTGCCTTCCGTGAAGGCCAGCGAGTAGCCGTACACGAACCACAGCACGACGGCCAGGCAGAAGGTCGCCATCACCTGCATCAGCGTCGAGAGCATGTTCTTGCTGCGCACCATGCCACCGTAGAACAGGGCAAGGCCGGGCAGGACCATCATCAACACCAGCAGGGTGGACGTGCTGAGCCAGGCAAAGTCCGCACCGACCATGCCGGGTGCGGCTTCGACGGCGGCATCGGCGACCGCCGCGGTGGCGGTCGTGGTGGCGTCCTGGGCCATCGCGGCCATCGACATCAGGGAACCGCCGAGCGTGGCTGCCAGGGCGGGAAGGGCCATCCTTTTGTTCATTTTCTAGTCTTCCTTAGAGTGCGTTGACGCCCGACTCGCCGGTGCGGATACGGATCACCTGTTCGAGGCTGGAGACGAAGATCTTGCCGTCGCCGATCTTGCCGGTGCGAGCGGCGGCTTCGATGGCTTCCACGGCGCTGTCGACGAGCTCCGAGGACAGGGCCACTTCGATCTTGATCTTGGGGAGGAAGTCGACCACGTATTCCGCGCCGCGATACAGCTCGGTATGGCCTTTCTGGCGGCCGAAGCCCTTGATTTCGGTCACGGTGACGCCTTGCACACCGACACCCGAAAGGGCCTCGCGCACTTCGTCAAGCTTGAAGGGCTTGATGATCGCAGTGATGAGTTTCATGCGGTTCTCCTGATCTGAAAAATGTCGGGTGTGCCGGAACGCGGGCTCAGAAAGCCCGCGCGACGCTGACCACCACGCCGGTGCGGCCGGCGTCGCGGCCCTTGCTCGTCTGGTACCAGTCCTTCTTGTTGGTGGTGACGACCTTGGCGCCCAGCTCCCAGCCGGCCAGCTCCTTGGTCACGCCCACCGAATAGTCGACATAGCCGCTGATGACCGGGTCGTTCTTGAGCTTCTGGTAGCCGACGTGGGCGTTGATGCCCCAGCCGTCGTTCAGCGGCACGGCCACGCCGGCGTCGACGTAGAAGTTGTTCTTGGAGTCCGGCACGCCGAAGAAGTCGGACACGCCGTGCGAGTACTTGAGCGAGAACGGGCCGTAGCTCAGGCCGGCGTACAGCTCGGTGTTCTTGATGGTGCCGCCCTTGGCGGCGTCGGAGCCGGGGTAGTAGTAGTAGAGGACGCCCACGTCCAGGCCCACATCACCGAATTCGCGTTTGTACCCACCATAGAAGTCCATCTCGATGTTGCCGCCCGGGAACAGCTCGTCGGCGACGTTCGAGTTCCAGTTGCCCAGGTAGAAGCCGGATGCGTGCTCATAGTCGAAGCCCCCCTGGATGGCCGGGCGCAGATTGGTCTGCGTGAAGCCGCGGAAACGGTAGTCGTTCACCAGGCCGACGTTGGCCGAGAAGGTGTGCGGCGAAGCCGCAGCAGCGCTGGCTTGTGCGAAAGCGGCGGGGCTGCCCATCGTGGCGATGACGGCGAATGCCAGCAGGGGTTTTCTCATGATGACTCCGGAAAGGATCCGAACGACAGGGCGGTTGGGGTCCGGCGACATGCCGGCTCGTGTTTTACAAAGCAACGCCTATGCCAATTTTCTTTTCCGCGCTTGTCCTGATGTTTCGACCCCGGATCAGGCCCGGTCGTGGGGATTGCACGCCCCATTCGGGTGCGCCGGCACCGTGGCGGTGCACTGCGTGCCATTTGACGCACCAGTCCTCGACGCCATGCACCAACGTTGGATACTGCGAGGTAACCAAACCCGACGAGGCCCTTCAAGATGACACTCGCCGTGCTCAGCAGTCGCGCCCTGGCCGGCCTGGCCGCCCCGCCCGTGCGGGTCGAGGTCCACCTGGCCACGGGCCTGCCCGCCTTTCATGTCGTGGGACTGGCCGATGCGGAGGTGCGTGAAAGCCGCGAGCGCGTGCGCGCAGCCCTGGCCAGCGGGGGCTGGGCCTTCCCGGCGGGCCGCATCACCGCCAACCTGGCCCCGGCCGACCTGCCCAAGAAGTCCGGCCGCTTCGATCTGCCCATTGCCCTGGGCGTGCTGCTCGCGGCCGGCCTGGCCTGCCTGCACCCCAGGCGCGACCTGACCCGCCATGTGTTCGCGGGCGAGCTGTCGCTCACGGGCGCCCTCGTGCCCGTGCGCGGCGCGCTGGCGATTGCCCTGGCTGTCGCGCGCAGCCAGCCGGGCGCCATCCTGGTGCTGCCACCGGACAGCGCCAGCCAGGCCCGCGACGTCCCTGGCGTCACCGTGCTTGCCGCGGCCACGCTGGACGAAGCCGCCGCTTACCTGGCGGGCGAGCTCGAACTGCCCACGCCAGCCGCGCACGCCGACCTGCCCGAGGCCCCGCAGACGGCCCCCTGCCTGGGTGACGTCCGCGGCCAGGCACCGGCCCGCCGGGCGCTCGAAGTGGCCGCCGCCGGCGGCCATGGCCTCCTGATGACCGGGCCGCCCGGCGCCGGCAAAAGCATGCTGGCCGAACGGCTCCCCGGCATCCTGCCCGCCCTCACCGGCACCGAGGCCCTGGAAGCCGCCGCCATCCATGGCCTGGCCGCAGGCTCGGTGCGACTGGGGCAGCGGCCGTTTCGCGCCCCCCACCACTCGGCATCGCGCGCCGCCCTCATCGGCGGGGGCACTCGCCCGCAGCCCGGCGAAATCAGCCTGGCGCACCTGGGCGTGCTCTTTCTCGACGAACTCCCCGAATTCGGGCGCCATGCCCTGGAATCCCTGCGCGAGCCGCTGGAAACCGGCAAGGTGGCGATCACGCGGGCCATGCATCGTGTCGACTATCCCGCGCGCTTCCAGCTCGTGGCGGCGATGAACCCCTGCCCCTGCGGCTGGCACGGCCACCCCCGCAAGGTCTGCCGGTGCACGCCGGACCAGCTCGCGCGCTACACCGGCCGCTTGTCGGGCCCCCTGCTGGATCGCATCGACATCCACATCGAACTGCCGCCAGCCGATGCCGGCTGGCTCGACGCCGCGCCGGGCGAAACCTCGAGCATGGTGGCCGCTCGCGTGGCGGCAGCCCGCGCGCGCCAGCAGGCACGCCAGGACGGGATCAATGCGGCCCTGACGGCGGGTGCGCTGGAACGCCACGCACCGTTGCAGGGCGCGGCGCGCGACCTGTGGCGCTCGGCCATGGTCGGCATGGACTGGTCAGCGCGGGCGGCCCATCGCGTGCTGCGCGTGGCGCGCACCATCGCGGACATGGCGGACCAAGGCGCTGTCGGCGCTGACCACCTGGCCGAGGCGATCCAGTATCGGCGGGTGGTCTAAATGTAGGTACATTATCCAGGCGTGGCCTGACCGCAGGCAACCGGTGCGCGGTGCGCGCCCCGGCGCCACCCCTCAATGCAGGATCTGGCTCAGGAACAGCTTCGTGCGCGGGCTTTGCGGGTGGTCGAAGAACTGGTCCGGGGTGTTCTCTTCGATGATCTCGCCCTGGTCCATGAAGATCACCCGGTTGGCCACCTTGCGCGCAAAGCCCATTTCATGGGTCACGCACAGCATGGTCATGCCACTTTCCGTGGCCAGGTTGACCATCACGTCCAGCACTTCCTTGACCATTTCCGGGTCCAGTGCGGACGTCGGCTCATCGAACAGCATGATCTTGGGGTTCATGCACAGCGAGCGCGCGATCGCCACGCGCTGCTGCTGGCCGCCGGACAGCTGACCGGGGTACTTCTTGGCCTGCTCGGGGATGCGCACGCGCTCCAGATACTTCATTGCCGTGGCCTCGGCCTCGGCACGCGGCTGCTTGAGGACCCACACCGGGCCCAGCGTCAGGTTCTCCAGGACCGTCAGGTGCGGAAACAGGTTGAAGTGCTGGAACACCATGCCCACGTCGCGGCGGATGGTCTCGATGTTCTTCAGGTTGTTCGTGAGTTCCGTGCCGTTCACGACCAGGGTGCCCTTCTGGTGCTCTTCCAGCCGGTTGATGCAGCGGATCAGCGTGGACTTCCCCGACCCGGACGGACCGCAGATGACAATGCGCTCGCCGCGCGCGACCTCCAGATTGATGTGGCGCAACACGTGGAACTGGCCAAACCACTTGTTCAGGTCATGCATCGTGATGATGGCGTCGGCCATGCGGGGTGCTCCTAGCGGTGATGACCGGTGGACAGCCGCCGCTCCAGGGCCTGGCTGTACTTGGACATCGAATAGCAGTAGATGAAGTAGATGAGCGAAATGAACACGTAGACTTCGACGCCAAAGCCGCGCCAGGCCGCATCCGAGAGCGCCGCCTTGGCCGCCTGGGTCAGATCGAAGATGCCGATGATGACCACGAGCGAGGTGTCCTTGAAGAGCGTGATGAAGATGCCCACCAGGGGCGGGATCACGATCTTCAAGGCCTGCGGCAGGACGATCATGCGCATCTGCTGCCAGTAGGTCAGGCCGATGGATTCCGCACCCTCGACCTGGCCCTTCGGGATGGCCTGCAGCCCGCCGCGCACCGTCTCCGCAATGTAGGCCGCGGCAAACATGATGATCGCGATCTGCGCGCGCAGCAGCTTGTCGATCGAAAAGCCCATCGGCAGGAACAGCGGCAGCATCACCGAGGACATGAACAGCAGGCTGATCAGCGGCACGCCGCGGATGAGCTCGATGTACACCACGCACAAGGCCTTGATGGCAGGCAGCCGCGAGCGCCGCCCCAGGGCGAGCAGCACCCCCAGCGGAAACGCGAAGGCGATGCCGAAGGTGGCGAGGATGAGCGTGAGCGGCAGGCCGCCCCAGCGGTTGTTCTCCACATAGCTCAGGCCGAGGACGCCGCCCCACATGAGCACGCCGGTGGCGGTGAGCGAGACGATCCAGATCAGCGCAAGGCTCTTGCGCCAGAACCGCGGCACCGCGCTGATGATGAGCGTGCCGGTCAGGATGACGACCACCAGCAGGGGCCGCCATTGTTCGTCGTAGGGGTACAGGCCGAAAAGGATGAGCCGGTGCTTTTCCCGGATGAAGGCCCAGCACGCGCCCGCGACTTCGCGGCACTCCTGGGCATTGGTGGCGGTGAAGTTGGCCTTCAGGAAGGCCCAGTCGACGATGGCCGGGACCGTATAGAGCAGCAGCCAGCCGCACAGGGCGGTCAGCAGGATGTTCAGCGGCGAGGAAAAGAGCCCGTCGCGCGCCCATTGCCAGGCGCTGCGACGATTCACGGGCGGGCTGTCCGAGCCGGGAACGGGCGAGGGCGGGGCTGTCATGTCGGTGCTGCGCATGCTATCGCTCCACCAGCGCAATGTGCCGGTTGTACCAGTTCATGAAGAAGGAGATGGACAGGCTCACCGTCAGGTAGGCCGCCATGATGATCGCCACGCCCTCGATCGCCTGCCCGGTCTGGTTCAGCGTGGTGTTCACCACCGACACGATGTCCGGGTAGCCGATCGCCACGGCGAGCGAGCTGTTCTTCATGAGGTTGAGATAGGTGCTGGTCATCGGGGGCACGATGACGCGCAAGGCCTGCGGCAGGATCACCAGGCGCAGCACGAGGCTGTTGCGCAGGCCGATCGAGCTGGCCGCTTCGGTCTGACCGGAAGGCACGGCCTGGATGCCGGAGCGCACGATCTCCGCCACGAAGGCCGAGCTGTACAGCGCAAGGCCGATCAGCAGCGCGGCGAACTCGGGCGACATGGTGATGCCGCCCACGAAGTTGAAGCCGCGCAGCTCCGGATAGTCGAGCTCGGTAGGCGCACCGCCCAGCAGCCAGCCGACGAAGGGCAGGCCCAGGATCAGCGCCAGCCCCACCTTGCCCACCGGTGGGCGGCGGCCGGTCGCGGCCTGGCGCCGACCGGCGTAATGCGCGAACGCGAGCGTGAGGGCAACGGCCAGCAGCAGGCCCCACAGCAGGTAATCGAAGCCGGGCTGATCCGACAGCCAGGGCAGCTTGATGCCGCGGTTCGAGATGAAGACGCCGGGCAGCGGATTCAGGGCCTGGCGGGGGCCGGCCGTGTTTTCCGTGATGATGGCGTACCAGAAGAAGAGTTGCAGCAGCAGGGGGATGTTGCGCAGCACTTCGATGTAGACGCTGGCCAGACGGCTGATCAGCCAGTTGCGCGACAGTCGCGCAATGCCGACGATGGTGCCGATGATCGTGGCGAGGACGATGCCGACGGCCGCCACCCGAAGGGTGTTGACGATGCCCACCAGGATGGCCCGGCGATACGTGTCGGCCGGGCTGTAGGCGATCAGGCTTTCCCCGATGGCGAATCCGGCCTCGCGGTCCAGGAAGCCGAAGCCCGTCGCAATGTTGCGCGTCGCGAGGTTGTTCAGCGTATTGGAGATGAGGAACCAGGCGGCCCAGCCGACCAGCCCGACTGCCAGCACCTGGTAGACGAGGGCACGGACGGTCGGGTCGTTCCAGCTGAGGCGCGCGGAAGGGCGCTCGGTGCGTCGGGTATCGGGAGATCCAGCCATGCCCTTACCTGTGGTGGGATTCAATGCGCGGCCGGCGTGACGCGCCGGCCGGACCCTCGCGACGGCCGGGCAGCGCCCGGCCGTTCACGCCGCCCGGCGGGGGCGGCGCGGACTCGTGGTCAGCGAATGGGCCAAGCGTACATCACGCCGCCGTCCTTCCACTGGGCATTCAGACCGCGATCGAGCTTCATCGCGCTGCCACCGCCCAGGTTGCGCTCGAAGCTTTCGCCGTAGTTGCCCACCTGCTTGATGATGTTGTAGGCCCATTTGTCATCCAGGCCCAGGTTCTTGCCCATGCCGGGGGTCACGCCCAGGATGCGCTGCACGTTGGGATTGGTGCTCTCCAGCATCTTGTCCACGTTCTCGGAGGTGATCCCGTATTCCTCGGCCTCGATCATGGCGTTCAATGCCCAGCGGGCGACGTTGAACCACTGCTCGTCACCCTGGCGCACCATCGGACCCAGCGGCTCCTTGGAGAAGTCCTCTTCCAGGATCACATAATCATCGGGATTGGCGAACTGGGACGAGCGGATCGAGGCGAGCTGCGACTTGTCGGTCGTGAAGGCATCACATCGGCCGGATTCGAAGGCGCGCACGACTTCGTCGAACTTCTCGATCACCACCGGCTTGAAGTCGAGCTGGTTGGCGCGGAACCAGTCCGCAAGATTGAGCTCGGTGGTGGTGCCGGGTTGCACGCACACCGTGGCGCCGTCCAGTTCCTTGGCACTGTTCACGCCGAGCTTCTTGCTCACCATCACGCCCTGGCCGTCGTAATAGTTCACCCCCGTACCCAGCAGACCCAGGGTCGAGTCACGCGTCAGCGTCTGCGTCGTGTTGCGCGTCAGCACATCGATCTCACCGGACTGCAGCGCGGTGAAGCGCTGCTGCGTATTGAGCGGTGTCGCCTGGAACTTGGTGGCATCGCCAAACATCGCGGCAGCCATCGCGCGGCACAGGTCCACGTCCAGCCCGGTCCACTGCCCCTTGCTGTCCGCAAACGAAAAGCCCGCAATGCCGGTGGAGAACCCGCATTGGACGAAACCCTTCTTCTTCACCGCATCGAAGGTCTGTCCTGCCTGCGCGCCGGCGGCAAACGAGAACAGGGCGGTTGCCAGGGCCAGCGGTTTCCAGAAATGCTTCATGGGTGTGATCTCCTCGGGCAGGTGGTTACAACATGAGATAACGATGGTAATGGCGCCCCCGGGGTCGGTGACAACCGGGAAATCCCGGACGCGGTCAGAAACATCTGTGCAACATGTATGCCAATGCCGTCTGAATCCGTGAATTGCGTGGGGATCTCGGAGATTCATGCACGTCGATGTGCATGGCGCCACCTCGTGTTTTCATTCTCGCACCAGCGTGATGCGCAACTCGATAACGTGAGTTGCGGGTGGGGTACTATTTCCGCCTCATGATCGAATTCAGCCACGTCTTCAAGTCTTATGGCCGCGGGGTCAATGCCCTGGCCGATGCGAGCTTCCATGTGGGCGCGGGGGAGTTCGTCTTCGTGTCCGGTCCATCGGGCGCCGGCAAGTCCACGCTGCTCAAACTGATTTCCGGATTGATACCCGCCACGCGGGGCCGGATCCAGGTCAATGGGCAGGACCTGGGCAAGCTCACCGCGCGCGCTCGACCCTATCTGCGACGCGCGGTCGGGGTCATCCTGCAGGACGCGCATCTGCTCAACGATCGCAGCGCATTCGACAACGTGATGATGCCGCTGATCGTCACCGGTCACGACCCGGGATCCGCCACGGCGCGGGTGCGCGCGGCGATCGACAAGGTCGGGCTGGCAGGCAAGGAAACGCGCCGCCCCGAGGAACTGTCGGGCGGCGACCAGCAGCGTCTGGCCATTGCCCGGGCCATCGTCAATCGACCGGCCATCCTCATCGCCGACGAGCCCACCGCCAATCTGGACCACGCCAGCGCCGAGCGCATCATCGATGTCTTTCGTGATTTCAACCGGGTCGGGGTCACCATGCTGATCGCCACCCACGACCGAGCCCTGCTCGCGGGCCACTCCAACCGCATCCTGCATGTGGAGAACGGCCGCGTGTATGACGAGAAGGCCCTGGCCGGCAAACAGGCGGCGGCAGCCGCTGCCGCAAGCGCGCGGGGAATGGCATGAACGCGTGGTTTCGCCAGCATCGCTATGCCCTGGGCGTGACGCTGCGCCGACTGGCGGCCCAGCCCTTTTCCTCGCTCGCCAACATCCTGGTCATTGCCCTGGCCCTGGCCATCCCGCTGGTGGGGGCGGCCGTGCTGGTGTCGGTGCAGCCCATCGCCACCAGCCTGACGACGGGCCCGGAAGTCACCGTCTTCATGCGCACGTCGGCGCCGCCAGCGGCGGCCGCGGCGCTGGCCAAGCGCATCCAGAGCGAGCACGGCGCCGATGTCGCCGACGTCCTGGTCGTGCCGCGTGCCAACGCACTGGCCGGCCTGCGGGCCAACCCGGCCTGGTCCGAGGCGCTGGCCGTGCTGCCGGACAACCCGTTGCCCGATTCCGTCATCGTGACCCTGGCCGGCAGCGACTTCGCCGCCCGCTCGGCCGCGCTGGCCGGCGTCTGGCGCACCTGGGACGGCGTGGACTCGGTGCAGCTGGACAGTGAATGGGTGCAGCGCCTGCAGGCGCTGCTGCGATTCGCCAACATCGGGCTCTTGCTGCTGACCCTGGGCGTGGCGGTCGCCGTGCTGGCCACGGTCTTCAACACGGTTCGCATGCAGGCCCTGTCACAACGCGAGGAAATCACGGTCGCACGCCTGGTGGGCGCGACCGAGAGATTCGTGCGTCGACCCTTCCTGTACCTGGGCGCGCTGACGGTCGGCGTGGCGGGCGTGCTCGCCATCATCGGCGCCCTGCTGGGGCTTGGCCTGCTCAATGGCGCAGTGCGCGAGCTGGCGCAGAGCTATGGCAGCGACTTCGTGCTTGCCCTGCCCGGCCTGCATTGGCTCATCATCTTCGTTCTGGCGGGTGCCCTCCTGGGCGCGTTCTCCGCCCGCTGGTCCGTCACGCGCAACACGCGCTTCTGACACCGGCATTGGCCAGGCGCAGCCCGCGCTGCGCCTGGCCGGCCGTCCCGGCCACGTCTCTCCCATCCGTATCCAGGCTGCGCTGACCTGCGCCTGCCCATGCCTGCAAAACCCGGGGTTGGCAGCCTGTGCCCGTCCGCCGGCGCCGACGTAAGCGAGTTGTTCCGGTGGCTATCCCCAGGGTTCTCGCAGGCTCCTGAGCGCGCAGCCAGGGCCGGCAGGCGGTTCGACTGCCCCCAAGTCCCGTGCCTCGCGCGGCGTCCAGACGGGCGCTGATCGCCTCCCAGACCCCTTCTTCAACGGCCTTGCCGAGGCTGTTTTTCCGCGCGAAGCGCGTCGAAATTTTATCCACAGCCCTGTGGATATCTCCCGTGCGGCCAACGTGTGCAGAAGCTGTGCACGGAATATGAACAACTGGCTTGCGTCGAGCTGCCGAGCAAAGTTGTTCAACATTGTCCCTGTGCTGACAAGCACCTTGTGCGCCTGGATTTTTGTCTGCAAGCCGTTGGTTTTTCGAATTTTTTTGCGGTTATGCGACTTATCCACAGCCACTTGTGTAGTTGTCGCCTTATGTAGATAAAACAATGACAACAACACCAGGCAACGCCTCGCTCGCGCCTCGGCCGGCCAACCCCGGCCTGCTCACCGCCTCGATCACACGGCCACAACGCGACATGCATCGACACCCCGTCGGCAGGTGAGTGGTACACCCACGTCGACGCCATCGGCGACGCCAGTCGGCCCATGGGCGACGGCAACCCCTTGCTCCCGCACGCGCCGCAGATGCCGGACAGGCTCGTGCCGCACCGAACGGCGGCAGGCGTCGCTCGACAGCGGCGCCTTTTCCCGGCTGGCCTGGGCGGTGAGCAGGCAGAGCCGGTGGCGTCAGGCGTCGCTACCACCCGGAAACGCGCAGCCAGGCCCTCAGACGGCCGCAGCCGGCGTTTTCCCGTGCAAGACGGGGTGGGCCATGGGGATAACCGCGTTGAGGCGCCTGGACGGCGCCTGCGCGGCGCAGGGCGGTAACGCAGTTGTGCACCAGCTCCGCGGACAACTCGGCTGCAGGGGCTGCGGTTTTGGGCAGGTCAGCTGGCGCAGATCGCCGATCTCCGGCAAGCCCCCTCAGAAGCCCGCCAAGGCGATTTCGACGTCGTCGCACGAGCGGCGAGCAGAGCGGGCGCGCACGCCTCAGACGGGCTGTGAGGGCTTCCCAGGGGCATGTGACGGCCTGGGGACAAGTGCGCAGCGCAGACAAGGCACGGCGTTATCCACGGCGAAATCTGTGGATAAGGTGTGCGCCGATTCTGGATAACCGGACTTGCCTTCGCCGCACCCCCGACTTGTTCGAATCCGTCCCCATCTCGCGCACAGGATTTCAGGGGTCCAGGAAGCGCCGCAAGCGCTTGAATCCGCACGACAACGTCGAGTTATGCGGCTTATCCACAGGCTCTTATTGTTTATTGCCGTGGTTATAGACTTAAAGAAAAGGAAAAGACACCCAGCGCGCGGGCCGATCCAGCGGGTGCCTCCACACGCTTCGCGTCGGCGCCTGACGCACCGAAAACCCCGGTCAGGCAGAAGGAACCGGCACGCCACGTCCTGCGTGCTGGACGTGCGTCAGCCCCATGCCGGTGTCATGGCATGGGGGAATGCAGGGGGCGGTGGTGTCTGGCCGTGCAGACGCGCAGGAAGCTTGTGGGGCGGACGCACACGCACGGGCGTGGCAGTGACCGGGCGGTCGGCCACGCCAGGCTGCGGCAGCTGACCGCACGGCCCGGTCGAGCGATCGCCCCGGCCGTGCGGTACGTCCTCAGGCCGTGATGGCCTTGAGGCGCCGCAGCGCCTCGTCCAGCGTGGGCTGTTGCTTGGCAAAGCACAGGCGGACGATGCGCGCCTGCGATTCCTGCGCCGGACCGTCGTAGAAGGCGCTCACCGGAATCAGGGTGACGCCATGCTCGGTCGTCAGCCAGCGCACGAACGCCTCCTGGGGCAGGCTGGACAGCTGCGCGTAGTCGGCCAGCAGGAAAAAGGTGCCCGGGCAGGGCAGCGCTTCCAGGCCCGTGTCCGCCAGCCCCTTGGCCAGGTGGTCGCGCCGCGCCTGGTAGAACGCGGGCAGCCCGGCGTGGGCGTGGGGGTCCGCCATGTGGGCGGCGATCGCATGCTGCATGGGCGTGGACACCGAAAACACCATGAACTGATGAATCTTGCGCAGTTCGGTGCTCAGTCGGGCAGGCGCGCAACACCAGCCGATCTTCCAGCCCGTCGTGTGCAGTGTCTTGCCGGCGGAGGAAATGACGAAGGTCCGCTCGGCCAGCTCGGGGCGCGTCGCCAAGGACCGGTGCGGCTCGCCATCGAACACGATGTGCTCGTAGACCTCGTCCGAAATCAGCACGATGTTGGTGTCCCGCACGATGGCCTCGAGGGCATCGAGGTCGGCATCGTGCAGGATCGCGCCGGTCGGGTTGTGCGGAAAATTGACGATGATGGCGCGCGTTCTTGGGGTGACGGCCGCCTGCACCCGGGCCCAGTCGGGCCGATAGCCGCGGACCTGGGCATCCGGCGCGAGCAGCGAGACCCGCACCGGCGTCGCGCCCGCCAGGCGGATCGCCGGCACATAGGCGTCGTAGGCCGGCTCCAGGATGATGACCTCGTCACCCGCACCGCTGCACGCCAGGATGCACGCCATCAGCGCCTGGGTCGCGCCGCTGGTGACCGTAATGTCGGTATCTGGATCGTAGGCATGGCCATACAAGGCCAGCATCTTGGCAGCGATGGCCTGGCGCAGGGCGGGCACGCCAGGCATCGGCGCGTACTGGTTGTGGCCGGCGGCCATGGCCTGTGCCACGCCCTGCATCAATGATTCGTCGGGCAGGAAATCCGGAAAGCCCTGGCCCAGGTTGACGGCCCCATGGTTCAGGGCGAGCTGGCTCATGCGGGTGAAAATGGTGGTACCGACCTCGGGGAGTTTGGACGCAAACATGACAACGGATCCGGCTAGGTTGGACAAAGTTGCCACGATACCGGACGAAGCATTGCGACGGCACGGCGACGCAGGCAATATGACGGTCCAAAGGTTGGATCCGCTGCTGTTGTTTCGATGGCGTGATGAATGTTCTTTCGAAATGATGGAACCGTCAGCGGCCGGCTCAGTCGAACCGGTTTGGCCTGCCCCGCCGACTGCACTTGCGGCGGACGCAGGCAGGATCCGGCCACGCGCCAGAAGCGCGTGGTTACCCATCCATGCCCGGCATCGTGCAGAATGCGGGGTTTTTCACCTTTAAATACCCGTCCATACGTGTCTACCACCCGAAGCAAACCTCAATACGCCATCGTCGCCGACGCCTTGATCCGCGATATCGCCAACGAGACCTATCCCGTCGGCAGCCTGCTGCCGCCCGAGCTCGAGCTGGCAGACCGCTTCGGCGTTTCCCGCAACACCATGCGCACGGCCATGCGCGTGCTCGTCGACATGGGCCTGGTCTCGCGTCGTGCGGGCATGGGCACGCTGGTACAGACCCGCCAGGCCACGCCGAACTTCCTGCAGTCGGTCGCGTCGCTGGACGAGCTTTTCCCCGATATCGGTGATACCGAGATTCGTGTCGTTCAATCACGTCAAGTCACGGCTGATGCAGCCCTGGCCCAATTGCTCGCCTGCAACCCTGGCGATCGCTGGCAGCACCTCGAATGCGTACGCCAGCCGCGTCGCCGTCGCGGTGGTGCGCCGCTGTCGTTCAGCCACGTCTACGTGGCTGCCGGCGTGCAGCGCGTGGCCGACCTGCTGGACAAGCATGCGGGCCCGGCCTTCCAGGTCATCGAGAAATCGTCCGAGCAGCCGGTGACGGAAGTCGTCCAGCAGTCCGACGCTGCCGCCATGCCCGCGGATGCCGCCAAGCACCTGGACGTCGCGGCTGGCTCCGCCGCCCTGCGCACCGTGCGTCGCTATGCGCTGGAAGACAGCCGCGTGGTCATGGTGACCGACACCTACAGTGCACCGGGCCGACGTGGTTTCACGGTCCGCCTGCGCTCCGGCTGGGGTGATTCCGACGCCTGATCGTGACGGCAAAAGCCATTGTCCCAATGTCTGCACAATCAGGAAAAAGCCCGGCTTCGGCCGGGCTTTTTTTATTTGTAGGTTTGTCAGGACATGAACTGATTTCTGATGCGATCACGCCTGCGTTCTGACGTCGGAGCGGACGGGCGCCGCAGGGTATTCGGGGCGTTCCGGTGGTCCTTCGTGCCTGGAAATCCAGGTCATGGAGGGGCGACACGCCAGGTGAAGGGCTTGGAACCGGCGTCATGGGCCTGAAAACGTCCAAAATGGGCTTGCGAAATGGCCCGGTACGTAAACAAACGTATCTTTTCATTGGTATTGGCTATTGATATTCCTAGTCGATAGATTCCATTGTTACGGTGGTTTATCGCGATTTTGAGCAGATTCGGTTTGTGACGGGGGATGGCTCCTCCGTCAGCTGCGCGCGTGACGCTCGACGCCAGAAAGCCTGCCGGAAGCGCCATTCGACAGGTCAAGATGGGCGACGCGCCGTTGTTGGGTGGGTGCAAAACCGCTCTTCAGTCGGATTCACGCCTGAGCAGCGTGTTTTGCAGGTGATCGGCGCTGGCGAGAAGCCCGCGCACGGGTCTTGGCGCCGTGGATGCCCGAGGAATCTGCGGTTTTCGTCGCAATGTTCTGCATCGTTTGACCCGGGGGACGACAGTTGTTTGCTTTCGCGGCATGCCGGCCGCGCACGACCTGGCGTTCGTTGTGGTGCTGTGTGTCATTGCCATCGATGCGTGAGGGCCGCGCGTGTTTGGCGGCGCGTATGGGGGCCGCATGCGCCAGCTGTACCAGGCGATGAGGGGCGCTTTCATCAAGGATTCAGCATCGTGGGGGCCGGCTCGCGCTATGTGTGTCGCAACCGCATGAGCTTGGCGGGGGCGGCGCCATCGGCCCTGTAAAGATGCACCGCGTCATCGTGAAACGTTCGTGTCACCGCGGTGTTCCAGGCGTACCAGACGATTGTTCGTTTGCTAGAGAGGGGGTCTAGGCTGTGGCAGCGCAGGCAGCGCAGGCAGCGTCGTGCTTAGCGGGAGCGCCATTCGGAATCGTCTTCTCCCTGCGCCGGGTTGCTGTCGGCCCAGCGCTCTCCATGATCATGGGAAGGTGTGTCTGAGCGAGGCACTGCGCCACTGCCACGGCGCGGATCCGCATCGCTATCTGACAAGCGAGGGCCGCGGGACGTCGTCGCGGCGCCAGTCGAACGTTGGTGTGATCCACGGCAGGTGTTGTGATGAGGGGTGCATGGGGGCCTGCGCAGCATCGGGTTCCTTTCGGAACAGCGGTGTCCTCGCGTTGCCGGCGTGGAGCAGGGCGGGGGCCGCATGGGCCTGGAAAGGCGTACGTATGCGCCCGCCACGGTGCCTCTGACGCTGGCGTTGAATGGGCGCGCTGTCGTTGTCGCGCCATCGCCGCAGTCTAGCGGGTAGGGCGCCCAGGGTTGGTACTCGGGGGATGTGCCCTGTCTGACCACGTGGAACACCCGGATCACCACAGGCACCAGCAAGCTACGACAGCGCGGCGCTTCGGCGCACGGTGCGAGGGTGATTGTTCCCAGCACGCACACGCGCCCGGGCCTCGTCGCGCAGCTCGTGTGGTGCAAGCGTGACCCGGCACGGCCAATGCAGCACGAAAGAAACGTGGACATACGGCCTGCCCGCGCCTCGCGGCAGGGATAGGGGCGGCGAGGTCGACATGCGTCGTCTGTGGGATGCGCCGCCACGATTTATCGTTTGGCCTGCCCGAGATCAGGTCTGGGCTGGGGGATATAGGTGCAGTGACTTGTATTTGTTGAGGCTGGATAGCAAGCAACAGCGCCACAATGTGCAGCGCGCCGGACGGAGTGGGATGAGCCTGCCCGAAGATGGCGGTTGAATGCCGACCACGGCGCGCACTTCACTGCCGTCCCAGCCATGCCAGATGGGATGATTCCCAAGGTTTGACGACTTGCTGACGCACAAGTCGAGGTATTGGAAGCAGGGCACTTGTTCCACGTGGAACACTAAGGGTTCGTGCGTTGTCGGCAGAAGCTCGGATGCTCGGTGCGTGGCAGTAGGGGCTGGAAGGAATGAGGCTTGATTCAAGTTCGTTGACTAGGCGCCAGAGTCAGCTTCATTTGCAGCTTGCATTGCGAGTCTGGGCTAGCTGGTGTCTCGACCCGGGTGGCTGCCAATTGCCTAGTCTGGGAGCCCGCCATGTTTCACGTGAAACACACGTGCACGACATGCCCCGGCGCACCAGGGAATTACCACTATCGCGCGCACTCCTCCCACGCCATGGCTAGTTGCCCCTAGGCAGTAACGCGAGCTCGATGTTCCACGTGAAACATCGCTGAATGGCGGCGGCGATCGCCCGTAGGTTCGAATCGCCCGGGGATGTTCCACGTGAAACATGAGCAGACTGACAACTGCACGCTTGCACTGCGATGGGACAGCCATCGGTTGGTACCACGGCGCCTTTACACGGCGTAGCGCTGGTGCGTCTATATGGATTCGCACTCAGGCTGTTCCACGCTCCGATGCTCGCACTGCGGTACAGCCTCACACGATCCCGCTGCCACTCAGACGGATTCCGGACAGAACGCGCTCGTTTCGTTAAACTAGCAGGCTTCCGATCGGCAGGTGTCCAGCTGATCATTTTCTTCTCAGGGCGGCATCTTGCGGGCAGTAGCGCTGGCCGCCCTCGACGGTTTCACGGCACATTCGCACAATGTTCCACGTGAAACACGGTACCGCGTCCGCAGACGCAAGTGACATCCATCATGGATTATCCGAAGCAATTTGACGTCATTGTCGTAGGTGGCGGCCATGCCGGCACCGAGGCTGCCTTGGCCTCTGCGCGCTCGGGCGCGACCACCTTGCTGCTTTCGCACAGCATCGAGACCCTGGGGCAGATGTCTTGCAACCCGTCGATTGGCGGGATTGGCAAAGGCCACCTGGTGCGCGAGATCGACGCCCTTGGCGGTGCCATGGCGATTGCGACGGATGAGGCGGGGATTCAGTTCCGCACGCTGAACAGTTCCAAGGGGCCTGCCGTCCGTGCCACGCGTGCCCAGGCGGACCGGGTGCTGTACCGTCAGGCCATTCGGCACCGGCTCGAGAATCAGCCCAACCTGTGGCTGTTCCAGCAGGCGGTCGATGATCTGATGGTGGAAGGCGACAGGGTGGTTGGTGCTGTCACCCAGGTCGGGCTGCGCTTTCGCGCCAAGGCCGTGGTGTTGACCGCCGGCACCTTCCTGAACGGATTGGTTCACGTGGGACTGTCGAACTATCCGGCAGGGCGGGCAGGCGATCCGCCTGCGATCTCCCTGGGCCAACGCTTGAAGGAATTGAAGCTGCCGCAAGGGCGCCTGAAGACCGGCACGCCGCCGCGCATCGATGGCCGCACGATCGACTTCAGCAAGACGGAAGAGCAGCCCGGTGACCTGAACCCCGTGCCGGTGTTCTCGTACCTGGGCAACGCGGCGATGCATCCCCGGCAGGTGCCGTGCTGGATCACGCATACCAACGCACGCACGCACGACATCATCCGCGCTGGGCTGGACCGCTCGCCGATGTATACCGGTGTCATCGAGGGCGTGGGCCCGCGCTACTGTCCGTCCATCGAAGACAAGATCCATCGATTCGCCGACAAGGAGTCGCATCAGGTCTTCCTGGAGCCGGAAGGTCTGGACACGCACGAGATCTATCCCAATGGCGTGTCGACCAGCCTGCCGTTCGATGTCCAGCTGGACCTCATTCACTCGCTGCCGGGGCTGGAGGACGCTCATATCCTGCGCCCGGGTTATGCCATCGAGTATGACTATTTCGATCCGCGCGGCTTGAAGCGCTCGCTGGAAACCCGCGCCATCGGCGGGCTGTTCTTTGCGGGTCAGATCAACGGGACCACGGGCTACGAAGAGGCGGCGGCGCAAGGCCTGCTGGCAGGCCTGAATGCAGCCCGCCAGACGCGCGGAGAGGACGCCTGGGTGCCCCGGCGTGACGAAGCCTATCTGGGCGTCCTGGTGGACGATCTGGTGACCCGTGGCGTGTCCGAGCCGTACCGCATGTTCACCTCGCGCGCCGAATACCGCCTGAGCCTGCGCGAGGACAACGCCGACATGCGCCTGACCGAACAGGGCAGGGCGCTTGGCCTGGTGGACGATACGCGCTGGGAGGCGTTCTCGACGAAGCGGGATTCCGTCGCCCGCGAAATCGAGCGTCTGCGCTCGATCTGGGTCAACCCGCGGACGCTGCCGCCCGCGCAGGCCGAGCCGCTGCTGGGCAAGGCCATCGAGCGCGAATACAACCTGGCGGACCTGCTGCGTCGGCCCGATGTGGACTACGCGGCGCTGATGGCGACACGCAATGCCGATGGCGAACTGCTGGCCGGGCCCGGCCTGACGGCGGGCGACGTGGCCGAGCAGGTCGAGATCCAGGTGAAGTATGCCGGCTACATCGAACGCCAGCGCGGCGAAGTCGAGAAGCAGGCTGCCCACGAGACGCAGGCCATTCCGCAGGACATCGACTACGACGCCGTGCGCGGACTGTCGTTCGAAGTCCGCCACAAGCTCAAGCAGAATCGCCCCGAGACCGTGGGCCAGGCAGCGCGCATCTCCGGCATCACGCCGGCTGCGATCTCGCTGCTGCTCGTGCATCTGAAGCGGCTGCAGTACGGCACACGTGAAACGGTGGGGACGACTGCGCCATGAGCGACAGCCTGGACTTGCAAGCCCTGAATGCGAGCCTCACGCGCGATGCCGCGCGCGGCGGGGTGACGCTGACCGAAGACCAGGCGCAGCGCCTGACCGAGTATCTCGCGCAGATGATGCGCTGGAACCGCACCTACAACCTGACCGCGATCCGCGATGCGGAATCCATGCGTGTCCAGCACCTGCTGGACTGCCTGATGGTGCTGGCCCCGCTGCGCGCGTTGCTGGGCGACGCCAAGGCGCGGCTCATGGACGTGGGATCGGGTGGCGGGCTGCCTGGCGTGGTGCTGGCCATCATGCAACCGGAATGGGAAGTCTGCTGCGTGGATGCCGTCGAGAAGAAGACCGCGTTCGTGCGCCAGGTGTCCGGGGTGCTGCGTCTGCCCAACCTGAGCGCACGTCATAGCCGCGTCGAGACGCTTCCCGATGCCGACTGCGACATCGTCATTTCCCGGGCCTTCGCCAGCCTGGCGGATTTCGCCACACTGGCCGGCCGCCACGTGCGCGAGGGTGGTACCCTCGCTGCCATGAAGGGCCGCTCGCCGGACGACGAGCTGGCCGAACTGGATCTTGCGACCGGGTCCGGCTGGCGGCTCACGCAGTCCCTGCCCCTATCGGTGCCAGGGCTGGACGCCCAGCGCTGCCTGCTGCTGTTCCAGCAGGTCTAGACCATTCTCCATCCTGTCACCTTCGTCTTCTCGGACCTGTCACATGGCTTCAAAACGCGCTCCCGCACGGATCTTCTGCATTGCCAATCAGAAGGGCGGTGTGGGCAAGACGACGACCGCGGTCAATCTGGCTGCGGCCCTGGCAGTGTTGAACAAGCGGGTGCTGCTGATCGACCTGGACCCGCAGGGCAACGCCACCATGGGGAGCGGCATCGACAAGCGCACCCTGGACAACACGGTCTACGAGGTCCTGATCGGCGAGGCGAACATTCGCGAAGCGGCCGTGAAAGTGGAAGCCGGCTACAGCGTGCTGCCCGCCAATCGGGAGCTGTCCGGTGCCGAGATCGACCTGGTCCAGATGGAGGCCCGGGAATCGCAGCTCAAGCGCGCGATGGCCGAGGTGGCGGAGGACTACGAGTTCATCCTCATCGACTGCCCGCCCACGCTGTCGATGCTCACGCTTAACGGGCTCACCGCGGCCCACGGCGTGGTCATCCCCATGCAGTGCGAGTACTTCGCGCTGGAAGGCCTCTCCGACCTCGTGAACACCATCAAGCGTGTCCACGCCAACATCAATCCCGAGCTGCGCCTGATCGGCCTGCTGCGCGTCATGTTCGATCCGCGCATGACGCTGCAGCAGCAGGTCTCCGCCCAGCTCGAATCGCATTTCGGCGACAAGGTGTTCAAGACCATCGTGCCGCGCAATGTGCGTCTGGCCGAAGCGCCCAGCCACGGTATCCCGGGCGTGCTCTACGACAAGTCCTCGCGTGGCGCCAAGGCCTACATGGACTTCGGCAAGGAAATGATCGCTCGGGTCAAGAAGTGGTGAGCTGACGCTCCCGCCTCATTTCATCAGGACTGCACACATGGTTGCGAAGAAACCCAAAGGACTCGGCCGCGGACTGGATGCGCTGCTTGGCGGCGACGGACCGGCACTCGGCGCGCTCGAGCAGCCCGCCCGCAAGACCCCGGCCAAGACGGCCGCAGCGGCCGTCGAGACGCCGCCTGCGACGCTGTCGGTGACGGTGCTGGAAGCCGGCAAGTACCAGCCGCGCACGCGCATGGACGAAGGCGCGCTCAACGAGCTTGCGGACTCCATCCGCTCGCAGGGGCTGATGCAGCCCATCCTGGTGCGGCCGCTGGCCGCGACCGGCAAGGGCGCTCGGCGCTACGAGATCATCGCGGGCGAGCGGCGCTTTCGCGCGGCCAAGATTGCCGGCCTGAAGGAAGTGCCGGTGCTGGTGCGCGAAGTGGACGACGAGCACGCCGCGGTCATGGCGCTCATCGAGAACATCCAGCGCGAGGACCTCAATCCGCTGGAAGAAGCCCACGGCGTGCAGCGCCTGCTCGACGAGTTCGGCCTGACGCACGAGCAGGCCGCGCAGGCCATCGGCCGCTCGCGCTCGGCGACCAGCAACCTGCTGCGTCTGCTCAACCTGGCCCAGCCGGTGCAGACCATGCTGCTCGCGGGCGACATCGACATGGGACACGCCCGCGCGTTGCTGGCCGTGGATGCCGCGATGCAGATCCAGCTGGCCAACGTCGTGGTGGCGCGGCGCCTGTCCGTGCGCGAGACCGAGAAGCTGGTTGCTGCCGCCCAGCGTGAACAGGCCGAGCGCGGCAAGCCTGGCAAGGCGGTGAGCCGCGATGTGTCGCGCCTGGAAGAGGCCCTGTCCGACGCCCTGGGCACCAAGGTCAGCTTCAAGCTGGGTGCCAAGGAACGTGGCCAGATCGTCATCGACTTCCACGGTTGGGAGCACCTGTCCTCGTTGCTCGAGCGTCAGGGACTGGGTGAAGTGCTCGAGAACAATTGATCGGCCCACGGGCGCGACACGGAGATAGCCATGAATGCCATCCACGACCTGCACGCCGTTCCACGTGACGTGCCGACCGACCTCCTGAACGCATTGTCCGAGCGCTTTGGCGACCGGTTCTCGCAGTCGACGGCGGTGCGCGAGCACCATGGTCGTGACGAGTCGCCGTACGGCCTGATGCCCCCGGAGGCGGTCGTCTTCGCCCAGACGACGGAGGAAGTGGCCGCCGTGGCGGCGCTGTGCAACGCGCACCGTGTCCCGCTCATCGCCTACGGCGCCGGCTCATCGCTGGAGGGCAACTTCCTGGCGATCCAGGGCGGCATCGTGGTGGACCTGTCCCGCATGGACCAGATCGTGGCCATCCACGCCGAAGACCTGACGGTCACGGTCCAGGCGGGGGTCACGCGCAAGCGCCTGAACGAGGAAATCCGCGACACGGGGCTGTTCTTTCCGATCGATCCGGGCGCGGACGCCAGCATCGGCGGCATGTGCGCCACACGGGCTTCGGGCACGAATGCCGTGCGCTACGGCACGATGCGCGAAAACGTGGTCAACCTGACCGTGGTGGCGGCCGATGGCAGCATCGTCCACACGGCCCGGCGCGCGCGCAAGTCGTCGGCGGGCTACGACCTGACTCGCCTGTACGTCGGCAGCGAAGGCACGCTGGGCATCATCACCGAGGCCACGGTACGGCTGTACCCGCAGCCCGAAGCGGTGTCCGCGGCCGTCTGCGCGTTCGCTTCGGTGGACGATGCCGTGCGCTCGGTCATCCAGATCATCCAGCTGGGCGTGCCCATTGCGCGCGTCGAGCTGATGGACGCCAACGCGGTCAGGGCCGTGAACCTGTACAGCAAGCTCGGGCTGCGTGAGTCGCCGATGCTGCTGTTTGAATTCCACGGCACGCCGGCGGGTGTGAAGGAGCAGGCCGAGCTCGTGCAGGAGATCACGGCCGATCATGGCGGCCAGGATTTCGCCTGGGCCGACAAGCCGGAAGATCGCTCGCGTCTGTGGGCCGCCCGGCACAACGCGTATTTCTCGGGCCTGCAGCTGCGCCCGGGGTGCAAGGCCAGCACGACCGACGTGTGCGTACCGATCTCGCGCCTGGCCGATTCCATTGCCCAGACCACGGCCGACATCGCCACCGTCAGCTTCCCGACGATGATCGTGGGCCACGTCGGTGACGGCAACTACCACGTGCAGATGCTGCTCGATCCCGCGAGCCTGGCCGAATACGAAGAAGCCGAAGGCCTGAATCGGCGCATCGTGGAACGCGCGCTGGCGATGGAAGGCACCTGCACCGGCGAACATGGCGTCGGGCTGCACAAGATGCAGTTCATGGCGCAGGAGCACGGGGACGAGGGCGTATCGGTCATGCGCCAGCTCAAGCGCGCCCTGGATCCCAACAACATCCTCAATCCCGGCAAGATCGTCAGTTGGGACGCGTGAGCCGCCTCAGCACCACGCTGATGGAGCGCCATGCCGCCTGACGATACGGATCCGCCGGTGCCGGTGAGGGCCGAGCCTGCCGAGGTGGAACTCGGCTGGTTCGCGCAGGCGATCGGCTTTCACCTGCGGCGCGCCCAGGAAGCGTCGTTTGCCGCCTTCCGGCAGCGGGTGGGCTCGATCGACATCCGCGCAGGGCATTTCGCCGTCATCGTCCTCATTGGCCAGAACCCGGGCATCAGCCAGACCGCCCTGGGCCGTGCCGTGGGCCGGGACAAATCCAGTCTGACGCCCGTTCTCGAGACCCTGGAGAGCCGTGGCCTCGTCCTGCGCCATCGCGCGCCGCAGGATCGGCGTCGTTACGGCCTGAGCCTGTCGCCTGCAGGCCTGCAGGCCTGGCGCGAACTGCAGGACTGCGCGGCCGCGCACGAAGCCGAGCTTGCCGCCTGCATCCATCCCGATGACCGAGAGCAATTCCTGCGTGTGCTGCAGCGAATCGCGGATATGCAGGCCATGGCGGAGCGCGATTAATATGCTGACATTTAAGCGCCAGGCTGCTTTCCTGGTAAATATGCCTATGTCAGAACATTTTAAAGTCACTGCCTCCTGAAATCTCTGCAATAGCTGCCAGATAATGTGGGTATGTTCCTACTTTATCGAAGCCGGCAAAAGCGGCCGGGGTCATCTTGGGTCGCGCCGTTGCCACAGGCGACTTCAGCGGTGCTCCGCCCAGCGACAGCGCCTGCAGCCCCTGCGCGGCCATCTCGACGCGCCGCTTGCGGATCAACTGATCGCGCATGCGGGTGAGGGCAGGGCTGGCCGTGCGGATTCGCGCGAAGGCAAGGTTATCGCGCAGCCGCTCGCGAGAGGCCTTGGCCAGTGTGGCTTCCCGATGTGCGGCGCTCTTGTCCTGGAAGTTGCCGATCTCGTCGGGCGCGCGAATCACCATCAGAGAGATGTTGGTGCGCAAACATTTCCTTCAACGTCCGAAATTGTAGGCACAATTCAAGCGGCCTCGGCGCATGCGCAGATAGCGCATCCCGAGCGCCTCGTTCCTCCTCACGATGACCTTCTCGCCGCGTGCACTTCCGTGCCATCGCGAAAGGGGAGCGTACGATCGGTCGTGAGCGGCCTGCTGGCCACGGCGCGCACTTGCTGCTGCTTGACCAGGCTCCAGAACGAATCGGCGCCGCCTGAAAAGAACGTGGCAGTGCTGTTGACCGGGGCGGGGTCCGGCGCCTCGCGCATTCGCGCATCGCTCTGGATGCGCTCGAACATTCCCGGCCACCCCTTGTTGTCGATGTCGCGGATGCGCGGCAGCATCACGTGCAGCCGAGGGGCGCGGCAACCCCCAGGGGTCGTTGCCGCGCACCGCCCTGACGCGGCAGGGCGCTGCGAACGCATCCGGGTGTGGTCGACCGCGTTCTCGCGCAGCCCGAAGATCGTGTCGTGGCAGTCGATAAGGGGACGATTCGCGGTGTGGCGCGCGGCGCGCATCTGCAGCGAGACTGCGCCGGCGCTCGAGACGGCAAGGGTCAGAAATGTGTTGGTTGCCGACGCAAGCGTCCATGTGCGGTTTAAGCTCTCGGTTCGCCCGCGACGGCTCGAGCACGCGTCGTGGTTATCCTGCGCACTTTCCGTAGCCCCCATCACCCATGTTCTCTCACACGCCCGTCAGTATTGCCGACCTGCGCGAGCGCGCGCGCCGCCGTTTGCCCCGCATGGTGTTCGAATACCTGGACGGCGGTGCCGAGGACGAGGTGACGCTGCGGGCCAACCGTGCGGCGTTCGAGTCCGTGCGCCTGCGGCCGCGCCTGCTGCGCAATGCGGCCGAGCGCGCGCAGGCCGTGCAGGTGATGGGCGATACCTGGTCCAGCCCCATGGCCGTGGCACCCGTCGGCCTGGCGGGCGTCTTCTGGCCGCGCGCCGACGTCCTGCTCGCCAAGGCGGCCGCCCGTGCGGGCATTCCCTACATCCTGTCGACCGCGTCCAGCGCCACGCTGGAAGACGTGGCGCGCGAAGCCGGCGGCAATCTCTGGTTCCAGCTCTACGTGATCAGCCGGGGCCTGGCCGACGGGCTCGTCGATCGTGCCCTGGCCGCCGGCTACCGCACGCTGGTGCTGACCATCGACGTGCCGGTCAGCGGCTTTCGCGAGCGTGACCTGCGCAACGGCTTCTCGCAGCCGTTTCGCGTCACCCCGCGCACGGCGCTGGACGTGATGCGCCACCCGCACTGGCTGGCGCAGGTGTTGCGCCACGGTGCGCCGCAGCTGGCCAATCTGGCAGGTGCCAATGCCACCGATGCCGATTCGCAGGCGGCGCTTCTCAAGCGCCAGATGGACGCGAGCTACGACTGGACGGCCTTGGCGCGGCTGCGCGAGCGCTGGCCGCACCGCCTGCTCATCAAGGGCGTGCTGCACCCGGAAGATGCGCGCCAGGCGTTCGCGCTGGGCGTGGACGGCGTGATCCTCTCCAACCATGGCGGGCGGCAGCTCGACGGCGCGGTCAGCGCCCTGGAGATCCTGCCCGAGGTCGTGGCCCTGGCCGAGGGTCGGCCGGTGCTGGTGGATGGCGGGGTGCGTCGCGGCGTGGACGTCGTCAAGGCACGCGCGCTGGGCGCACATGGCGTGCTGGTGGGCCGGGCCGTGCAGTACGGCGTGGCGGCGGCGGGGCAGGCGGGTGCCGAGCGTGCGATCGCGATGTTGCGTGAGGAGATCGACCGGAGCCTGGCCCTGTGTGGCCTGGCGGACATCCACGATGCCGGACCGGCGCTGCTCGCCGCCAATTCCCCCGTTCGCGCGCCATAGTGGTGCGAAGTGTGGTTTGCACGACACGCCCATGCTCTGACTGGGTGCCGTTACGAATTGCGGCAGTCGCACAATTCACGCTATACTCGAAAAGTTTGACGCCTACAGAAAACCGGTTTTAAGCGTGCTTTAGAGGGGTGTTGCAGTCAGAACCCCTCTTGAACCCGGCAGGATCGCGCGATGCCCGCACCAGGCGCGGGGATATGTGAAAAGCCTTCAGGATGCAATCGTCCAGATGGCGTTTCCAGGCAGCGGCGCCGGGATCGAGGGTGCGAATGAAACCGCCAAGTGCAAAGGATGCAGGTGCCGAACAGGAACGCTGAAACGCAGGACGGTGGCACGCAGCACGGTGGATTGCAGGACGGTGGGACGCAGGGATCGGGACGCAGGGAAGGCTGGAACGACAAGGGCTGGAAGCATGATGATTGGGACGATGTCCCGGATCACAATGACGCCTTTGGCAGGCCGCCCGTCCCCCCGGCACCGCCCCCGACCCCCGAGCAGCTTGCCGAGTTCGATCGACATTCCGCCAGGATGCTGGTGCGAACGATCCTCGTGCAGTTGGCGGTGACGGTTCTGGTCCCGGTTCTGGCATGGATGGTGGCAGGTCGCATGGCTGGCGTTTCGGCGCTGGTGGGTGCAGCGGCCTGCACGATCCCGAATGCGTTGTTTGCGTTGCGGTTGTTGTTCGGCATCTTCCGGCCTAGACGGACGTCGTCGATCACGTTCTTTCTGGGCGAGTTCATCAAGCTTGTCTCCACGGGTGTCCTGCTGGGCCTGGCGGCAAAGCTGGGTCAGGATGTCCTGGTGTGGCCTGCTGTCTTCGTCGGTCTGGTGGTCGCCCTCAAGAGCCACTACGGATTGCTGCTGTTCAAAGATTCATAAACATTCCTGATGTCGTGTCCCTGCGCGTTGCACTTGCAGCAGGGTGAACGCGGCGGCGGGCTTCTGCGAAGGTTCACAGATGGCTAGTGCTGCACCCAACGCCTCCGAATATGTCGTGCACCACCTGGGGCACTTCAACAACACCGGGCATCCCCAGGAAGTCATCGCCGACTTCAGCGTGGTCAATTACGACTCGCTCTTCTGGTCGATCCTCATGGGCGCCATCGTGTGCTTCTTCCTGTGGCGCGCGGCCCGCAAGGCCACGTCCGGCGTGCCCTCGCGCTTTCAGGCTGGGGCCGAGCTGCTCGTCGACATGGTCGAAGAGCAGGCCAAGAGCATCATCCCGAACGAGGCCACGCGCCGTTTCGTGTCGCCCCTCGCGCTGACCGTGTTCCTCTGGATCGTGCTGATGAACGCACTGGACCTGGTTCCGGTCGATCTGATGCCGCGCATCCTCGCCTGGACCGGTCTGGAAACCTACATCCCCTATCACCGCATCCTGCCGACGGCCGACCTGAACGTGCCGCTGGGCATGTCGCTGGGCGTGCTGCTGCTCTCGCTGTACTACGGCGCGAAGATCAAGAGCCCCGGCGGTTTCGTGAAGGAACTGTTCACCGCGCCGTTCCACGCGCATGGCCTGGGCGCCGTCGTGCTCGCCCCCGCCAACTTCCTGCTGAACATCATCGAATACCTTGCCAAGTCGGTCTCGCTCGGCATGCGGTTGTTCGGCAACATGTTCGCCGGTGAACTCATTTTCATGCTGATCGCGCTCTTGGGCGCTGGCTGGACGGGCTTCAACGCCTCCAGCCTGGCATTCGGTTTCGGGCACCTGCTGGCGGGTTCCATCTGGGCCATCTTCCACGTGATGATCGTGTTGCTGCAAGGGTTCATCTTCATGATGCTCACCCTCGTGTACATCGGTCAGGCACACGAAGGGCACTAGATGGTGCAATCCAGCCCGGCCCGTTCGCCGTATCCCGGCGGGGCGGCGCCCCGACGGGCGGACGGGCTGGCGCTGACATGTACCGAAAACGCCGGGTCATACCGGGTGCAGGGTGGGGTCCCATTCCTTCGGGACCACACCAATTTCCAACCTTGTTTTCTCGCTTCTGATTTCATTTCCTAGGAGTTGTCATGACCGACGTCGCTTTCGTTGCTCTCGCTTGCGCTTTCATCATCGGCCTGGGCGCCATCGGTGCCTGCATCGGTATCGCCATCATGGGCGGCAAGTACCTGGAAGCTTCGGCTCGCCAGCCTGAACTGATGAACGCCCTGCAGACCAAGATGTTCCTGCTGGCCGGCCTGATCGACGCTGCGTTCCTGATCGGCGTGGGTATCGCCATGCTGTTCGCCTTCGCGAACCCGTTCGTGGCCTAAGCAACGGGCAACCAGCCTCGCGCTAACCAAGGCGTGGCGGTCCGTGGGACCCAGGTGCCGCCGCCACGACTGAAGCTTCTTTTGCTATAGGGAAACGACCGTGAATCTGAACGCAACGATCATCTTTCAGATGCTCGTGTTCTTCATTCTCGGCTGGTTCACGATGAAATTCGTGTGGCCGCCGCTGACGAAGGCCATGGAAGATCGCCGCCAGAAAATCGCTGCCGGGCTCGCCGACGCCGAGCGTGGCCGTGCGGATCTGGCGCAGGCGCAAGCCCGTGTCAACCTGCTGGAATCTTCCGCCAAGGCCGAGAACCAGGCCCGCGTGGCGGACGCCGAAAAGCAGGCCGCCGCGCTGATCGAACAGGCTCGCCGCGAGGCCGAAGCCGAGCGTGCCCGCATCGTGGCACAGGCTCAGCAGGAAGCCGCGCAGGAAGTCCAGCGTGCCCGCGAAGGGTTGCGCGATGCCGTCGCCGACCTCGCCGTCAAGGGTGCCGAGCAGATCCTGCGTCGTGAAGTCAACGCGCAGGCGCATGCCGACCTGCTCGGCAAGCTCAAGGCGCAACTCTAACTTCCGGATGCCGAACCATGGCTGAACTGTCTACCATCGCCCGGCCGTACGCCGAAGCTCTGTTCGGCGCCGCGCGCACCGACGGTGCCGACCTGGCAGCCTGGGCGGAGCTGGTCAACGAATTGGCGCAGGCCGCCCAGCACCCCGAGGTGCAGGCTGCCCTGGCCAACCCGCGCCTGGACGCCGCCGCGCGCGCCACGCTGCTGGGTTCGTTGGTGAAGTCGGCCGTCTCACCGACGGCCAAGAATTTCATTGCCCTGCTTGCCGAGAATGACCGGCTGGACCTGCTGCCCGAGATCGCGCTGCAGTTCGCCCAGCTGAAGAACCGGCACGAAGGCGTGGCGGACGCGCATATCGACAGCGCGTTCGAGCTGACCAGTGCGCAGGTGGCCGACCTGCTTGCTGGGCTTGAAAAGAAATTTGGTCTGAAGCTCAAGCCGATCGTGCGCGTCGAGCCCGCGCTGATCGGCGGCGTGCGCGTCGCGGTAGGCGACCAGGTGCTGGACGCTTCGGTGCGTGCGCAGCTCGAGCGCATGCGCGATTCGCTGGTCGCCAACTGACAGGCACCGGCCAACAGGATTCCAGGAGTCTATCCATGCAACTCAATCCGTCCGAGATCAGCGAACTGCTGAAGACCCGTATCCAGGGCCTGGGCGCGTCGACCGACATCCGTACCCAGGGTACGGTCGTGTCGGTGACCGACGGCATCGTCCGCATCCACGGCTTGTCCGACGTGATGCAGGGCGAAATGCTCGAGTTCCCGAACAATACCTTCGGCCTCGCGCTCAACCTCGAGCGTGACTCCGTCGGCGCCGTGATTCTGGGCGAATACACCCACATTTCCGAAGGCGATCCGGTCAAGACGACCGGCCGCATCCTGGAAGTGCCGGTGGGCCCCGAACTGCGTGGCCGCGTCGTCAACGCGCTGGGCATGCCGATCGACGGCAAGGGCCCGATCAACGCCAAGATGACCGACGTGCTCGAGAAGGTCGCCCCGGGCGTGATCGCCCGGAAGTCGGTCTCGCAGCCCGTGCAGACCGGCCTGAAGGCCATCGACGCCATGGTGCCCATCGGCCGTGGCCAGCGCGAACTGATCATTGGCGATCGCCAGACCGGCAAGACCGCCGTGGCCGTCGACACGATCATCAGCCAGAAGGGCAAGGGCATCACCTGCGTGTACGTGGCGATCGGCCAGAAGGCGTCGACCGTCAACAACGTGGTGCGCAAGCTCGAAGAAACCGGTGCGCTGGAATACACCATCATCGTCGCTGCCCCGGCTTCCGAATCGGCTGCCATGCAGTACCTGTCGGCCTACGCCGGCTGCACGATGGGCGAGTACTTCCGCGACCGTGGCGAAGACGCCATCATCATCTATGACGATCTGACCAAGCAGGCCTGGGCCTACCGTCAGGTGTCGCTGCTGCTGCGCCGCCCGCCGGGCCGCGAAGCCTACCCCGGCGACGTGTTCTATCTGCACTCCCGCCTGCTCGAGCGTTCCGCTCGCGTGAACGAGGAGTACGTCGAGAAGTTCACCAACGGCGCCGTCAAGGGCAAGACCGGCTCGCTCACCGCGCTGCCGATCATCGAAACCCAGGCAGGCGACGTGTCGGCATTCGTGCCGACCAACGTGATCTCGATCACCGACGGCCAGATCTTCCTGGAAACCGACCTGTTCAACGCAGGCGTGCGTCCCGCCATCAACGCCGGTATCTCGGTGTCGCGCGTGGGTGGCGCTGCCCAGACCAAGGTCATCAAGAAGCTCTCCGGCGGTATCCGTACCGACCTCGCCCAGTACCGTGAACTGGCTGCGTTCGCGCAGTTCGCCTCGGACCTGGACGAAGCCACCCGCCGCCAGCTCGAGCGTGGCAAGCGCGTGGTCGAGCTGCTCAAGCAGCCCCAGTATCAGCCGCTGCAGGTCTGGGAACTCGCCGTTTCGCTGTATGCCGCGAACAATGGCTACCTGGACGACGTGGACGTTGCCAAGATCCTGTCGTTCGAGAAGAGCCTGAAGGAGTTCCTGAAGTCCAAGCACGCCGATCTGGTCGGCCGCATCGAGGACACCAAGGAACTGTCGAAGGACGATGATGCCAAGCTGGCCGAGGCCATCAAGGACTTCAAGAAGAACGGTTCCTTCTAAATACCGCGGGGTGACCGGGCATTGCCCGTGCGCCCCGGGTTCAGGATAAAGCTATGGCCGGAATCAAGGAAATCCGTACCAAGATCAAGAGCGTGCAAAACACGCGCAAGATCACCAAGGCGATGGAGATGGTCGCCGCATCCAAGATGCGCAAGGCGCAGGAGCGGATGCGCGCGGCTCGTCCGTACGCCGACAAGGTGCGCAACATCGCCGCCCATATGTCGCAGGCCGATCCGGACTACGTCCACCCGTACCTGCAGGCCACGGGCGAGATCAAGTCTGCCGGCATCATCGTGATCACCACCGACAAGGGTCTGTGCGGTGGCCTGAACACGAACGTGCTGCGCTCGGTGCTCAATCGCATCAAGGAATACGACGCGAGCAACGTGGCCCTCCAGGTCACGGCCATCGGCAACAAGGGTCTCGGCTTTCTGACCCGGCTTGGCGTGAACCTCGTGTCGCAGGAAGTGCAGCTGGGCGACACGCCGCATCTCGAACGTCTGATCGGTGCCATCAAGGTGCAGCTCGATGACTTCGAGGCCGGCAAGATCGATGCCGTGTACCTGGCCTACAACCGCTTCGTGAACACGATGCGTCAGGAGCCGGTGCTCGAGCAGCTGTTGCCCTTGTCGACCGACCGCATGCAGCAGTCGGAAGCCGAGAAGAGCAGCTATGCATGGGACTACATCTACGAGCCCGACGCAAAGACGGTGATCGATGAGTTGCTGCTGCGCTATGTGGAAGCCCTGGTGTACCAGGCCGTGGCCGAGAACATGGCTTCGGAGCAGTCCGCCCGCATGGTCGCGATGAAGGCAGCCTCCGACAATGCGAAGAAGGTGATTGGTGAACTGCAGCTGGTCTACAACAAGACCCGCCAGGCCGCCATCACCAAGGAAATTTCGGAAATTGTGGGCGGTGCTGCGGCCGTTTGAGGCAGCGCATTCGACACGTACAGGAAACTGCGGGGTGCGGCGCGCATGGCGGTGCATCTCACTACACAAGGAATCGACATGAGCAACGGAACCATCGTCCAGTGCATTGGCGCCGTGGTGGATATTCAGTTCCCCCGCGACCAGATGCCCAAGGTCTATGACGCCCTGATCCTGGCCGACGAGAGCTCCTCGTATGCCGAAAAGGGCCTGACCTTCGAAGTGCAGCAGCAGCTGGGCGACGGCGTCGTGCGTACGATCGCCATGGGTTCGTCCGACGGCCTGCGCCGTGGCATGGCCGTGGCCGGTACCGGCGCGCCGATCTCGGTGCCCGTGGGTCAGGGCACGCTGGGCCGCATCATGGACGTGCTGGGCCGCCCGATCGACGAAGTCGGCCCCATCCTGTCGGATGAGCGCCGCTCCATCCACCAGGAAGCCCCGGCATTCGACGAGCTGTCGCCCTCGGTCGACCTGCTCGAGACCGGCATCAAGGTGATCGACCTGGTGTGCCCGTTCGCCAAGGGCGGCAAGGTCGGCCTGTTCGGCGGCGCCGGCGTGGGCAAGACCGTGAACATGCTGGAACTCATCAACAACATCGCCAAGGCCCACAGCGGTCTGTCGGTGTTCGCCGGTGTGGGCGAGCGCACGCGTGAAGGCAACGACTTCTACCATGAAATGGCAGAAGCCGGCGTCATCAAGATGGACAACCTGCCCGAGTCCAAGGTGGCGATGGTGTTCGGTCAGATGAACGAGCCCCCGGGCAACCGTCTGCGCGTGGCACTGTCCGGCCTGACGATGGCCGAGAAGTTCCGCGACGAAGGCCGCGACATCCTGTTCTTCGTCGACAACATCTACCGCTACACGCTGGCCGGTACGGAAGTGTCGGCACTGCTGGGCCGCATGCCGTCGGCCGTGGGCTACCAGCCCACGCTGGCCGAGGAAATGGGCCGCCTGCAGGAACGCATCACGTCCACCAAGACCGGCTCGATCACGTCGATCCAGGCCGTGTACGTGCCCGCGGATGACTTGACCGACCCCTCGCCCGCCACGACCTTCCTCCACTTGGACTCGACCGTCGTGCTGTCGCGTGACATCGCTGCCCTGGGTATCTACCCGGCCGTGGACCCGCTGGATTCGAGCAGCCGTCAGCTCGACCCGCAAGTCGTGGGCGAAGAGCACTACGCCGTGGCCCGTGGCGTGCAGCAGACGCTGCAGCGCTACAAGGAACTGCGCGACATCATCGCGATTCTGGGCATGGACGAACTGTCGCCGGAAGACAAGCAGGCCGTGGCCCGCGCGCGCAAGATCCAGCGCTTCCTGTCGCAGCCGTTCCACGTCGCCGAAGTGTTCACCGGCGCACCTGGCAAGTACGTGTCGCTCAAGGAAACCATCCGTGGTTTCAAGATGATCGTCGACGGCGAGTGCGATGCACTGCCCGAGCAGGCCTTCTACATGGTCGGCACCATCGACGAGGCCTTCGAGAAGGCCAAGACCCTGAAGTAATCCGTCCGTGCATCGTGCGGCGTCCCATCGGGACGCCGTGCGACGCGGCAGTCTGCAATGCCAGGCCGGGTCGATCGGCCTGCGCGATGCCCCACGAGGAATAGCCCCATGGCAACCATTCACGTCGATGTCGTGAGCGCAGAGAACTCGCTGTTCGCCGGCGAGGCGAAGTTCGTGTCCCTGCCGGGCGAAGCCGGCGAGCTGGGCATTCTGCCCGGCCACACGCCGCTCATCTCGCGCATCCGTCCTGGCACGGTCAAGATCGTGCTCGCCGACAACACCGAAGAGCACGTCTTCGTTGCCGGCGGTCTGCTCGAGGTCCAGCCCGGTACGGTCACGGTGCTCTCGGACACCGCGATCCGCAGTCAGGATCTGGACGAAGCCAAGGCCGTTGCCGCGCGCGAGCAGGCGGAACAGGCACTGCGCGAGGCCAAGGACAAGACCGAAGTCGCGGTCGTCGAGGCCGAGCTGGCGATGCTGGCTGCCCAGCTGTCCGCCATCCGCAAGCTGCGCGGCCGCTGATCGTCGGCCGATCGCCCTGGCCCGCCAGGGTGTGCGCACAAAACCCCGTATTCGCCTGCGTTGCAGGAGGATGCGGGGTTTTTCGTTATGCTTGGCGTTTTCCTTCCGGATCCCTGCCATGACCCGAGCTTCTCGTCTGCCGCGCCTTGCCGGTGTGTCTGCCCTCACGCTGACCGTTCTGTCCGGTTGCGCGTGGGTACCGACGTGGATGGGCGGCGAGCGCGGGGTCCAGGCGCCGGCCAGCCCGCCGGCGGCCGCCAACAGCCAGCTCATCATCGTGCAGTACCAGCAAGGTCCCCGCTCGTTTGCAGCGCAGACGGCCAACGATGCCGTGGGCGTGCGCATGGTGCAGACGCTGGGGGTGATCGACGGGGCGCTGGTGGCACCGCCCGACGGCATGAGCACGGCCGAGGCGGCGCGCCGCCTGCGCGAGCAGCCCGGCGTGATCAATGCCGAGCCGCATCAGCCACGGCGCTGAGATGTATCCGGCGCGCAACGAGGCTTCTCGTTTGTGAGCATCGTTGTCCCGATATGGCGGCCTGCATGCGCGAGGCGCCCCGGGCGCCCGCAGGGGCGTGTCCAGATGCAAGGCCGACACATTCCGTTCGACCCCGAAAGATCGCGATGTGTACGACGTCTGCATCCTCCGTAAGCTGGACTCCGTCGTCGCAGCATCAGGCCGCGACACATGGATGACCTGCATGGAGGTAGTTGTATGGCGAGCATCGCCCCTGTTTCCGAAGTTCAGACCAACGAATTCAAGCTGGATGGCCACTACGGCGTCGTGATTCCGCTATTCCTGGCGCACTTTGACCGTGCGCCCGAACACGAGGCCTTCACCTACTACACCGAGCGCTACGACGCCCTGCTCCAGAGCGAACCCAGCACGGACGCTGCGGGCCGGGCGCTCGCTCGCGAGATCTACCTGGCGGGCCAGGGCGCGGGCGAACTGCCGGCCGACGGTGACTCGTCCAATGCCGATTATGTGAACACGCTGTACGCCAACGTGCTGGGCCGTGACGGCGGGGCCGACCCCGAAGGCCTGAACTACTGGACCCAGGCGCTGGAAGACGGCACCCCGCGCGAAGACGTGGCGCTCGCCTTCATCACGGCGGCTGCCGGCAGCGAGCGTGACGGTGCGTTCCTGGAGAATCGCGCCGAGGTCGCCGCGCAGTTCGCGCTGATCGAGAACTCGGGGCCTGACGTCCTGGACGGCCTGGCCTTCAATGCGGCTGAAATCCTGGAAGGCGTGACCGAGGATCCTGCCACGGTGGCGGCAGCGCTGGAGCGGCTGGAAACGGCGCAGGGTGAGCAGCCTGGCGATGGCCTGACCCTGACCCCGGAGGCGGATGCGCTGACGGGTGGCGAGGGTGACGACGTGTTCTCCGCGCCGCTGGTCGATGGCCAGCAGACCCTGGGCTCGGATGACAGCATCGATGGCGGCGGCGGCAACAACACCCTGCGCGCCGATGTCGTGGCCGCTGCGGGTGCCGAGCTGGCAGCACCGACCCTCAATGGCGTGCAGCAGATCGAGCCGAAGGCGATCGGCAGCGGTGACACGGGGCTGGACCTGGCCAACGTGGTCGATACCGAGAGCATCCGGATCGCGGCTGACGAGCAGGTGGACGTGCGCTTTGCGAACGCCTCCGCAGTCGATGCGTACACCCTGGTGGGTGCCGGCCGCGACAGTGGTGCCGCCAACTCGCTGACGCTGGATAACCTGACGGGCGAGAACAACGATGTGCGCCTGGAGAACACCGAGGCCGCGCTGACGGCCACGCTGGCCAATGATGTCGAAGCCCTGAACCTGTTCCTGCAGGACTCGGCGGTGTCGCTGGACCTGCGGGCCACCGACCTGCCGCTCGATGACCTGAAGGTGGCCGTCCATCACGGTGGCGAGAACACGACGTTCGCACCGAGCGAGATCACGGTGGCCAATATCGGTGAACTGACGCTGGAGACGCATGCGCCGGAGGGGACGGAAGAACACGTCCTGTCGCTGAACGATGCGAGCGGGGCGGGTCTTGGCCTGCAGTCATTGAAACTGACGGGCGAGGGCGCGACCTCCTTCACCTGGAGTGAGGACACGAGCAACCTGCGCAGCATCGATGCGCAGGAGCTGGGTGGCGGCGTGACGATCGATGCGTCGGCATTCGTCGAGACCGAGACGGGTCCCCTGGTGATCGATGGCAGCGAGGGTGCGGACCGCATCATCCTGTCCGAGCAGACGACGGTGGCTGGCCAGGGGGGTGATGACACCTTCGTGCTGGTGGGCGATTCGGTGTCGCTGCTGGGCATCGAAGACTTCGATACGGGTGACCGTCTGGAATTTGCCATCCCCGAGGGCGAGTCGCTGACCTGGAATGGCGACATGGGCGATCTGGGGGTGAACCTGGACTTCGAGGGTCGCGGCCTGGACGCCGTGCGTGACGACCTGACCGAGGCCGTGGGCGAAAGCGGCGTGGGCTACTTCGAGTATGAAGGCGAAGTCTATGTCGTTGGCACCGGCGACGTGAATGGCTTCATCCACATGGGCAACGACATCGAACTCACGGGTGCGGTCGTCGAGGACAACGCCCTGATGCTGGCGTAAGCCGGACGGCCAGGAAGCCTGGCTGCCTGTCGGCGACGGCCCTGCGGATGGTTCGCAGGGCCGTTCGTCGTTCAGAGTCCCTTTTGCCGCGTGCTCATCAGGAACTGGGCGGCGGCGCCGTCATTCACGCTGGCCCAGAGCAGCTGGTCGTTGCGAAACGCGCGCCAGGACTTCAGGACTTCCGCAAACGCCGCATCCTTGGCGCCGTATTCTTCAAGCACCTGGCGGGTGGCGTGCTGCATGGCGTTCATCACCGGCACGGGCCAGCTCTGCAGCTTCGTGCCCTGGGCGATCAGGCGGCGCAAGGCGGGGATGTTGTTCGCGTCGTACTTGGCGAGCAGGTCGGCGGCGGACTCGGCGCATGCCGCCCGCAGCACCGCCTGATAGCGCGGGGGCAGACTGTCCCAGGCCTGGCGGTTGGCGGTGAAGGCGAGGTTGGCGCCCAGTTCCATCACGCCGGGGCCGTAGTAGTACTGCGCGACCTTGGCAAACCCGAGCTTTTCGTCGTCGAATGGTCCGACAAACTCGACGGCGTCCAGCGAGCCCTTCTCCAGCGCCGGATAGATGTCGCTGCCGGCGATCTGCTGGGGGATCGCCCCCAGCTTTTCATACACCTGGCTCAGCAGGCCCGGCGTGCGGATGCGCAGGCCCTTCAGGTCATCCACGGTTTCGATCGGCTTGCGAAACCAGCCGCCCATCTGCGCGCCGGTGTTGCCGCAGGGGATCGCGACCGCATTGAACTTCTCGTACAGCGCGGCCATCAGCGGGCCGCCGCCCCCGTAGCGCAGCCAGGCATCCTGCTGGCGTGGCGTCAGCCCGAAGGGCACGCCGGTGTCGAAGGCGAGGGCGGGCTGCTTGCCCACGTAGTAGAAGCCGGCGGTGTGGCCGCACTGCACCGCACCCGTCTGCACCGCATCCAGCACCTGCAGGGCCGGCACGATCTCGCCGGCGGGAAACGCGCGGATGGTGAACTGGCCGTCCGTCAGGGCGGCGACCTTCGCGGCGATGGTCTCGGCCGCGCCCCAGACCGTGTCCAGGGACCGCGGAAAGCTGCTGGGCATGCGCCATTGGACGGCGGGGCTGGTCTGGGCGAGCGCGGGGGCGGCGATCACCGCGGCAGCGGCACCCAGGGAGGAAGCAGTGAGAAAGCGTCGGCGTTGCATGGGGACTCCGGCGGAAAAGGCGGCTGCGTGAGGGCGGTCAGGCCAGGCAGTCGGGGGACTGGCGCAGGACGCGCCGGGCGAAGTAGGCAAACGTCAGCCCGGTGATCTCCGGCTTGACCAGGAAATCATGGGCACCCTGTGCCCGTTCGGCGGGCACGGCCTTGACGGGCCCGACGGCGCGCGCGCGCAGCTGCGCGGCAGCCGCCTGCTCGAGCCAGATCGCCATGACCGCGGCTTCCTCGATGGTGCGCCCGGCCGTCAGCAGGCCGTGGTTGGCGAGCAGCAGCGCGCGCTTGCCACCCAGCGCGTTGGCGATGATCTCGCCCTCGCTGTTGCCGATCGGCAGGCCCGGCCAGTCGCCCAGGTAGGCGCAGTCGTCGTGGAACGGCGTGGCGTCCATGTGGGCCACCACCAGGGGCTCGCCCACCATCGACAGGGCCGTGACCGCGGGCGGATGGGTGTGGACGATGCAGTTGACGTCCGGGCGCTCCTGGTAGACCCAGGTGTGGAAGCGGGTGGCCGGGTTGGGCATCGAATGGCCATCGCGCGGCTTGAGGTCGGCGTCGATCTCGATCAGTTCGGCCGGTGTGGCTTCGTCCGCCCCCACGCCAAAGCGCAGGGTCCAGAAACTGTCCGGCCCTTCGCCGCGGGCGGTGATCTGCCCGGCGAGCCCGCCGTGCCAGTGGCCCTGCTCGGCCAGCATGCGGCAGGCGAGCGACAGTTTCTGTGTCAGCGACCAGTCGGGCAGCTGGATGCGCTCGGCGATCTCGCGATCGACGCGACGATGGATTTCGGCTTCGGTGGCTTGCATGGCGGTGTCCTTGGGCAACAAGTTGTCCAAAGTACAAGGCGTTGCCTTGCGCGTCAATGCGGGTGAGCCCGGGGTCGTGCGGATTGATGGCATCATGCGTCGTTTAGCGCCGCACCCCCGCCATGCCTCGTCTTCCGGCCGAATCGCCACCTGCCCTGCCTGCCGTCTCCGCCCAGATCGGCCTGCGCCTGCGCGCCCTGCGCCGCGAGCGCGGCATGACGCTCGCGCAGTGCGCCCAGGCGGCGAGCCTGGACAAGGGCTTCCTGTCACGCGTGGAGCGCGGCGAGAAATCCGCCTCGGTGGGCACGCTGCATGAACTGTCGCGCGTGCTGGCCACCCCTTTGTCGGTGCTGCTGGGCGAGTCCGATCCGCAGGATGAGATCGCGATCGTGCGGGCGGCCGACCGCCGCCGGCTGGCCGCGCCGGGCGAGGACGGCGGGCACAGCTACGAGGCCGTGCTGCCCGGCGGGCAGCCGGGCGGCCCGACCGTCATGCTGGTGCAGGTGGGCAGCCATGGCGAACGGGCGGTCGCCCACCATGCCGGCGACGAGCTCATCTTCGTCCTGGAAGGCCAGGTCCGGGTGCGCTTTGGCGAGCACAGCGTCGTGCTCGCGCGCGACGACAGCGTGCGCTTTCCCGGCTATCTGGATCACAGCCTGCAGGCGGTGGGCGACGCGCCCGCGCGCGCCCTGGTGGTGATCGGGGACGAGTAGGCGCGAGCGTCGCCACGAAGCCGCCGCCGATCCGCGATGCCGGCGCGGGGCAAACCATGCGTCGCAGGGATGCCATCCTCGACCGCCGGCCGCACGGCCAACCGTGGCGTGCCGGCGTCAGCCCGCCGTGGCCGGCCGTTCGGCCCGCACCCGGTCATACAGGGCCTGGGCGGCGCGCGACAGACTGCGGCCGCGTCGGCGCACCAGGAACAGCGAGCGCTCCAGTGCCCGGCCCTGCACCGGGCGCGTGACCAGATCCGGATGGCGGAAGTGGAACAGGGTGAGCGCCGGCATCAGCGCCACTCCCAGCCCGGCCGCCACCAACCCGTTGGCGGTGGCCAGGTGCTCGACCTCGAAGGCCGTGCACAGGTCGCCGGCGCCCTCGAGCTGTTCCAGGCGCTGGCGCACGCTGCTCGAGCCGGCCATCTGCACCATGGGATGACCGGCCACGTCACGCAGGCGCAATCGGCGGCGCGTGGCGAGCGGGTGGTCGTGGCGGCACACCAGGTGGTAGCGATCCCGGCAGAAGAGCTCGGTCGCCAGGGCCGACATGTCGGCGCCCTGGGCGGCGATGGCGAAATCGGCCTGGCCTTCGCGCACCAGGGCCAGGCACGGTTCGAGCAGGGCATCGCGCACCTGCAGCGCCACGCCCGGGTGCGCGGCGCGAAAGCCCGCGAGCACGGGCGGCAGCCAGCCCGCCGCGATCGAGGGCAGCGCAGCCACCGTGACCCGGCCCGAGCGCAGCGCGCTCAGGTCGTGCAGTTCGGCCAGCGCGCCATCGAAGTCGGCCAGCAGCCGTCGCGCCGAGGCCGCGAACGCAAGGCCCTCCGGGGTGAGCTCGACGTGGCGCGTGGTGCGGTCGAACAGCCGGGTGCCGGCCTGCGCTTCCACCGCGCGGATCAACGCACTGAATGCGGGTTGCGACAGGTGGCTGCGCTCGGCGGCCCGCGTGAAGTGCCGTTCGTCCACGAGGGCCAGGAAGGCGCGCAGCTGGCGGGTCGACAGATTCATTTGTCCCTTCGATGAATTCATCCTTTATTTCGATTTTACGGATGATTGCCGGCTCCCTATAGTGGGTCGCATGTCAGCCGATGCCTTCCTCGATTCCTCCCTGCTGCTGCGTGTGGGCTGCGGCTCCGGGTTTTCCGGTGACCGCACCGACGGCGCGGGGCCGGTCGTGCGCACCCTGGTCGCACGCGGCGGGGCCTGCGCCCTGATCTTCGAGACCCTGGCCGAGCGCACGCTGGCGCTGGCACAGCAGGCGCGCAGCGCCGATCCGCAGGCGGGCTACGAGCCGCTGCTGGTGGACCTGCTGCGACCCGTGCTGGCCGACTGCCTGACGCACGGCATCCGCATCGTCGGCAACTTCGGCGCGGCCAACCCGCCCGCCGCCGCCCGGCGTATCGCGCAACTCGCGCGTGAACTGGGGCTGCGCGCACCGCGCATCGCGGTCGTGACCGGTGACGACGTGGGCACCCCCGCGCACCGCGAGGCGCTGCGCGAGGCCATGGGACCGGCGCTGGAAGGCGTGACCCTGGTCAGCGCCAATGCCTACCTCGGCGCGGCCGAGATCGCCGGCGCCCTGGTCGAGGGCGCGGACATCGTGGTGGCCGGTCGCGTGTCCGACCCCTCCCTGACGCTGGGCGTGGCCGTGGCGCACTTCGGCTGGGACTGGGACGACTGGCCCCGGCTGGGCCGCGCGACCATGGTCGGCCATCTGCTGGAATGTGCCGCCCAGGTGACGGGTGGCTACTTCTGCGACCCGGGCATGAAGGACGTGCCCGACCCCCATGACCCGGGCTTTCCGATCGCCGAGATCGATGCGCAGGGCGACTGCGTCATCACCAAGGCCGATGGCACCGGGGGCTGCGTGGATGCCCGAACCGTGACGGAACAATTGCTGTACGAAGTCCATGACCCGGCGCGCTATCTGACGCCGGACGTGGTGGCGGACATCACGCAGGCGCACATCGAGGTCGTGGGACCGGACCGCGTGGCCGTGCGCGGCGTCACGGGCCATGCCCGGCCGCCCACGCTGAAGGTCAACGCCTACCACCACGGCGGCTGGCTGGCCGAGGCCGAGATCTCCTACGCCGGCCCCAACGCCGAGGCCCGCGCGCGGCTGGCGGGCGAGATCGTGCGTCGGCGCCTCGACGGCGCGCTGCCGGTGCGGGTGGACCTGATCGGCGTGCTGAGCGTGCTGGCCGATGACGCGGGCCAGGCCGCCGCGGCACTTACGCCGGGCGCTGCCACCGACGTGCGCCTGCGGGTGGCCGGCAGTCACGCCGATGCCGACGTGGCGCGCCGCATCCTGCGCGAAGTCACGGCCCTGTACACATGCGGGCCGGCGGGCGGCGGCGGCGTGCGCACGGCGCTGCGCCCGCGCCTGCATCTGCTGAGCTGCGCGCTGCCGCGCGAGGCCGTGACCGCGGCCTGGCACGTCGTCGAGGAGGCATCGGCATGACCCGCACGTCCCCGTCCCCCATGCACGAGATCCCCCTGTATCGACTGGCCCACAGCCGGGCGGGCGACAAGGGCGACATCTCGTGCCTGAGCGTGATCGCGTATGACCCCGAGCACTACGACCTGCTGGTGCAGACGGTCACCCCCGAGCGCGTGGCCGACTGGTTCGCCACGCGCCGGCCCACGGCGGTGCGGCGCTATGTGTTGCCGCGCCTGCAGGCCCTGAACCTGGTGCTGGAGGGCGTGCTCGATGGCGGGGTCAACGGCGCGCTGAACCTGGATACCCACGGCAAGGGTTTGTCCTTTCATTTGCTGGCCATGCCGATCCCGGTGCCGGCGGGGCTGGCGCAGGCACTGGCCGGGCCGCCGTCCGCCGCACCGCCCGGCTCGCATCACGATTCCTCCCCCTGACCGGTCCGGCGGGCGTTGCCCGCGGCCCGCAGACAACACTGACAACACCACGGAGACACCATGAAACCCACCATTCCCTTCGGTCTGTCGCTGCTGGCCGTGATGCTGACGGCCCCGGCCCACGCCGCCGCCCCGATCGACACCAGCAAGCCGCTGAACCTGGTCGTGCCGTTTGCCGCCGGCAGCGCCACGGACCAGCTCGCGCGCGCCATCGGCCAGGGTGTCACCGAGAACACCGGGCAGACCGTGCTGGTGACCAACAAGCCCGGCGCAAGCGCCATGATCGGCGCCCAGGACGTGGCACGTGCCGCGCCCGATGGCTACACCGTGCTGCTCACGACCAACACCACGCATGCGGCCAACGAGCACCTGTACAAGCAGTTGCCCTATGACCCGGTCAAGGACTTCGCGCCCATCACGGCACTGGGGCAGGGCGGCCAGATCCTGGTGGTCAACAGCCAGTCGCCGGCCAAGTCGGTGCAGGAATTGATCGAGCTTGCCAAGGCCCAGCCCGGCAAGCTCAGCTTTGGCAGCGGCAGCTCGTCCAGCCGCATCGCCGGTGAATTGTTCAAACAAATGGCCGGTGTGGACATCCTGCACGTGCCCTACAAGAGCAATCCGCCCGCCCTGACCGACCTCGTGGGCGGCCAGATCTCGCTGATGATCACCGATTCGGCCACGGGTCTGCCGCAGATCCAGAGCGGTCGTGTGCGCGCCCTGGGCGTCACCGGCAAGACGCGCTCGGCGCTGGCGCCGGATGTGCCCACCATCGATGAAGCCGGCGTGCCGGGCTACGAGATGGGCTACTGGTTCGCCACCTACGCCCCCAAGGGCACACCCGAACCGGTGGTGCAGTACCTGAACGAGACCTTCATCGCCGCCTCCAAGGGCAAGGCCGCGCAGTCCTACTACAGCCAGACCGGCACGACGCCCTTCACCAACACCCCCGGGGAACTGGCCGAGTTCCAGGCGGCGGAGTCGGCCAAGTGGGGCAAGATCATCCAGGAAGCCGGCATCCAGCCGGAATGAGCCACGGCAGGGGCGCCGGATCGCGCCCCGGCCTGACCAGGCGGGTCGGCGCCATGCCGCCCGGAACCGGCGCGTGCCGCGCCGGTGAAAACCACGATGCGGCGGCATGGACCGTCCGCACGACCGGGCGCGCACGTCCGGCACCACGAGAGGAGACAGACATGACTTACGGCAAATGGCTGCCGCTGGCGGCGTTCGTCCTGCTGGCGGGCTGCGGGGGCGGCAGCGATGACGATCCCGCGCCGCCGCAGGCGGGCGCAGCGCCCCGGATGCACCTGACGGTGGCCAGCGTCCAGGACGTGCCCGGCACCTGGGGCGAGGTCGGGGCCTATCAGCGCATCGAAGGCACCCTGACGGGCGAGGTCGACCCGGCCGATGCGGCCAATGCGATCATCACCGACCTGGACCTGGCCCAGCCGCGCAACGGGCGCGGCATGCTCGAGTACACGACCGACTTCGTGCTCTTCACCCCGGCGCAGGCCGATGCGGGCAACGGCGTGCTGCGCTATGACGCGCCCAATCGCGGCAACCTGCTCACCCTGACGCAGGGCCTGCCCGAGCGCATGCTGCTGGAGCGCGGCTACAGCGTGCTGTTCAGTGCGTGGCAGGGCGACGTCCCCAAGAGCAGCCCGTCGCGCCTGACGCTGCAGGTGCCGATCGCCCGACAGGCCGATGGCAGCCCCGTGACGGGCCCCTACCGGGCCGAGCTGGTGCCGCGTGCGCGCAGCGCCGACATGCCGCTGCCGGGGGGCGTCTTCAACGGCAGCATGATCCCCTATGCCCCCGCGAGCCTGGACAACACGCTGCCGGGCTACAGCCTGACGCGGCGCGTGCGCGAGACCGATGCCCGCCAGCCCGTCCCCGCGGGTGAGTGGGCCTTTGCCCGCTGCGACGCGAACACGCCGTTCCCGGGCACGCCCGATCCGGCCCGCGTCTGCCTGGCCGGCGGCTTCGATCCGGACACCCTCTACGAACTCGTCTATGTCGCGCGCGATCCCAAGGTCATGGGCATCGGCCTGGCCGCGCTGCGCGACACGGTGGCGTTCTTTCGCCATGCCGGCGCGGATGCCGACGGCACGGCCAATCCGCTGGCGGGCCGCATCCGCCATGCGCTGGGCCAGGGGACGTCGCAGAGCGGCAACTTCATGAAGACCTTCCTGCACCTGGGCTTCAATCAGGACCTGCAGGGTCGGCGCGTGTTCGATGGCCTGTTCGCGCACGTGGCCGCGCGCCAGACCCAGGTCAACGCGCGCTTTGCGGTGCCGGGGGGCGGTGGCGGGCTGCGCACGGACCACACCGCCTTTGGCCAGTCGGCACCGCGTGGCCTCGCGCCGGACTATCACGACGCGGTGGCGGGTCGTACCGGCGGGATTCTCGAGCGTTGCACCCGCACGTCCACATGCCCGCGATTCTTCCTGGGCCTGAGTGGCACCGAGTTCTGGGTGCTGCAGGGTTCACCCGTGCTCACGGACGCCGAAGGCCTGACCGACCTGGTCCAGCCGGATACCGCGCGGGTGTACTACTACGCCAGCACGCAGCATGGCGATGGCAACGTGAGCTTCGAGCCGGCGCGCGGCCGCTATCCGATCGGCACGACGGCGCGTTTTGGCGATACCTTCCGGGCGCTGTGGGTGGCCCTGGAAGACTGGGTCGTGCGCGACATCGCCCCGCCCGACAGCCAGGTGCCGCGCGTGGCCGACGGCACGCTCGTGCGCCCGCAGCAGGTGCAGTTTCCGACCATCCGCGGCCTGCGCTGGACGGATGGGCGCAGCATTCCCGACCTGGCCTATCGCGGCCTGCACAACGACTTCGAGCGGCTGGATTACGGCCCGGACTACCGGCATGCGGACGAGTCCGGCGTGGCGACGCTGCTGCCGCCGCGCCAGACCGGCCAGCATTACGCCATCCTGGTCCCGCAGGTGGACGCCGATGGGCTGGACAGGGCCGGGATCCGCGACGTGGGCGCGGCCGTCCCGCTGGGGACGAGCCTGGGCTTCAACGAGGAGGTCGGCCGCCCCTGGGACGACCTGCTCGGGCTGTCCGGCAGCTTCCTGCCGTTCCACGCCACCCGGGCCGAGCGCCTGGCGGCCGGCGACACCCGGGCATCGCTCGAAGAGCGCTACGGCGACCAGGCGGGTTACGAGGCGGCGGTCGA
>JAAIGF010231956.1_pt1 | contig 55819 bp, 44 predicted proteins | sample 6487441 | NCBI WGS metagenome assembly JAAIGF01 (sample SAMN13974129, study PRJNA590717) | phyllosphere metagenome | biome: pepper field; feature: multiple bacterial spot infested pepper fields; material: pepper leaves; isolation source: leaves from pepper fields | host: Capsicum annuum ...
CAGCGCCCGCGCCGCCAGCGGCCTGAGCGCACAGCTGGCCGGTCAGCTGGAAAACGGCGGCACGCTGCGCAGCAGCCAGGCGCTGGAGCTGCAGGCGGCGGACATCCGCAACGGCGGCACGCTGGCCGCCGACCGCCTGACCCTGCGCGCCCCGCAGCTCAGCAACAGCGGCACGCTGCAGGGCAGCAGTGCGCTGGCGCTGGACACGGACGCGCTCTCCAACCACAGCGGCGCGCAGCTGCTGAGCGGCCAGGGGCTGACCCTTAACCTCGACACGCTGAACAACGACGGCCTGCTGCAGGTCAGCGGGGCGCTGGACGTGCAGGCGCGCCGGTTCACCAATAACGGCAGCGTGCAGGCCGCGCAGCTGGGGCTGGATATCGCGGGCACGCTGTTCAACGGCGCGGCGGCAGCGCTGCTGGCAGAGCAGGACGCCACGGTGAAGGCGCAGACGCTGGACAACGGCGGCACGCTGGCGGCGAACGCGCTGACCCTGAGCGGCGACACCCTGACGAACCGCGGCGCGCTGCAGGGCGACAATGCCCTCTCCGCCACCTTCGGCCAGCTGACTAACGCGTCCGGCGGCACGCTGCTCAGCGGCGGCAGTATGACGCTGAACGCTGCTGACGCCAGCAATGACGGCAGCTGGCAGGCGCAGCAGCTGGAACTGAACGCAGACAGCTTCACTAATACCGGCTCCGTAACTGGCATCGCGGCCCTGACCGGCAGCGTCACCGGCCTGCTCGATAACCGCGGCGCCCTGAACAGCCAGGGCGCGGCTGACCTGCAGGCGGGCAGCCTGCGCAACAGCGGCAAAATGCTGGCGGACAGACTGACCCTGCAGGCGGACGCGCTGCAGAACAGCGGCCTGTGGCAGGGCAGTAACCAGTTGAGCGCCACGGGCGACACGCTCACCACTGATGCAGGCAGCCGCACGCTGACAAACGGCGCGCTCACGCTCACCGCCGGACAGCTGACCACGGACGGCACGCTGCAGGGGCAGCAGGCCAGCATCAGCGCAGACGACTGGCGGCATCTCGGTTCCCTGCTCGGCAGCGGCAGCCTGCTGGCGCAGGTGGCGAACCAGCTGACCAGCAGCGGCGAACTGATGAGCCAGGGCGACACGCGGCTGAACGCCGCCACCCTGAACAACAGCGGCTCGCTGCTGGGCAGCGGCGACATCACCCTCAGCGGCGGCAGCCTGACCAACAGCGGCAGCGTGCAGGGCAAAACCCTGACGCTGACCCCGGCGCAGATAATCAACCGCGGCAAACTTATCGGCATTGAGGCGCTGACCCTCGGTGCACCGGCGGTGGCCGGACGCATGCTGCTGGCGGCGGTGGCGCAGCCTGCGCGCGAACTGCGCAACGAACAGGGCGGCTCACTGCTGACGCAGGGTGACCTGACGATAAAAAGCGGCAGCGTCACCAACAGCGGCAGCTGGCAGGCACAGAACATCCTGCTGAACGCCGACGCGCTGAACAACGGCGGCGCAATACAGAGTGCCGGAAATATGCAGCTGGTACTGAGTGATACGCTGACCTCCGCTGCGGGCAGCAAAATCAGCGCTAACGGCACGGCGGCGCTGCAGGCGCTGGCGTTAACGAATAACGGCGAGTGGATAGCGAAAAACCTGACGCTGAAAGCGGACACCCTGACCAACAGCGGCAGCGTCAGCGGCGTGAACGGGCTGACGCTGGACGTGAAAGGGCTGAACCAGCAGCAGGGCGGCAGCCTGCTGAGCGGCGGCGCGCTGACGCTGACCCTGCCGGAGCTGAATAACCAGGGCCGCATCCAGGCGGCCACCTTACAGATTAACGGCAACACGCTGACTAACAGCGGCACGCTGCAGGGCGACAACGGCCTGACGCTGACCCTGCGCGACCGCCTCACCAACAACGCCTCCGGCACGCTGCTGAGCCAGCAGGGGCTGACGCTGAGCGCGCCGGAACTGGTGAACTATGGCCTGATTCAGGGCGGCGCGACGTCCACGCTGACCGCCACCGGCAGCGCGCGCAACGACGGCCGAATCCTTAACGGCGGCCAGCTGACGCTGACCATGCCGCAGCTGACCAACGGCGGCTGGCTGCAGGCAACGAACCTGATACTCAACGCCGCGACGGCGGGCAACAGCGGCACGCTGCTGGCGCAGCAGCAGGGCACCCTGACCGGAAACACGCTGACCAACAGCGGCACGGCGCAGGGCGGCAGCCTGGCGGTGAACTACCAGCAGCTCAGCAACAGCGGCACCGTGCTGGGCGGTAATGCCCTGACCGTGACGGCGCAGCAGGTGAACCAGCAGGCGGCAGGGAAACTGTTCAGCGGCGGCAGCCTGGTGCTGAACAGCAACGGCTTCGACCAGCTGGGCCAGGTGGTGGCGCTGGGCGACGGGACGCTGAAACTGATTAACAGCCTGAACGTGCGCGGCACGCTGGCGGCGGGCGGAAAGCTCAGCGTCAGCAGCAACGGCGAGCTGGTGAATAACGGCGTGATGCAGGGCCAGGCGCTGAATATCAGCGCGGGCAGCGTGCTCACCAATAACGGCAAACTCACCAGCGGCAGCGGCGACAGCACGCTGAGCGGCAGCCGTATCGCACTGAACAGCGCCGGTTCACTGCAGGGCGGCGGCAACGTCACCCTGACCAGCGGCAGCGACATCACGCTGAACGGCTTTACCGGCACCGCAGGCACGATGACGCTGAACGCGCCGGGTGCCATCGTTAACACCGCGCTGCTGTATGCGGCGAACAACCTGTACCTGCTGGCGAACAGCATTAAAAACCAGGGCGGCGATATCCTCGCGGGCAACAGCCTGTGGATGCAGCGTGATATGGCAGGCAATGCCAACAGCGAAATCCTCAACACCTCCGGCACCATCGAGACCACCAGCGGCGACATCACGCTGAAGACCGGGCACCTGCTGAATCAGTGGGAGTCGGTGAAAGTGGGCGCCACCACGACAGAAAACCTTGCAAACAGTTATGCTTCTGCTGCGCCAGGTAGCGTGGAATTACCACTGGAACTCTTCCTGAACGGGGAGCTGAAATATTATTTTAAAGAAGTGCCGCTTTCTCCTGCTCCTCCGATTATTGGTTATGTCTGGTGGGTAACACCGATTCCTGCGTTGATGAACGTAAATAAAGAAATACCAGTGTCGCGTATTACATCAAGTACTGAGGTTACCGGGCAGGCTGGAAGAATAGCTGCCGGACGCAATCTGAATGGGCAGGTTAATCAGCTCGATAATTTAGGGAGTTATATTCTCGCAAACCAGAATTTGAATATGGCGGGAGGGGTGTTAAACAACCAGTCATACATGTCAGGTACGCAAACCGTATGGCGCATCTTTACGCCCGATGCCAGTTATGGGCAATATTCTTCATTCAAAAATACGGCTACTGATTTTATCCGTGATAACACTGACGGTTTTCAAACAGCAAACAATGGCAGCATTCGCTATGCCGGTTATCCTGTAAATCTTAAGGGAACGGTTTCCTATGTTGCGACAGATAGCTATCGCACGGATCAGTCCACATCAATACGTGGCGTTATTCAGGCTAATGGCAACGTAGGCCTCAATTTTAATACTGTTGCGAACAACAGCGAATCGACCGATGTACGTGGAACGATCGCGCCAACCCTTGCCAGACCAGGCCTGCAGACGCTGATCCAACAAACCATTAATGGTGGTGTCAGCCAGCAAGGATTTACGGCGCTTAATACAGTGGCAATTAATAGCCCGGCATGGCGCGACCAGCTGCAGGGGGCGATACAGCAGGTAAACGGTGGCGGCAGCCTGGATATTAACGGCGGCCAGACTGCAAACCTGGGCAGTTATCAGCAGGGTGGCGTTAAACTGTCTGCCGATGGTACAAAAACCGCACTGGTCAATAACCCTTACAGTCAGAATCAACAGGCGACGGGGGCGGTACAGGGGCAAACCGTGGATACCAGCGCCTATCCGCTGCCGCAGGGCAATAACGGCTATTTTACGGCATCAGCCGATCCGCAAAGCCCGTATCTGATCACCATCAACCCGAAATTAAACGGTCTGGGTGAACTGGATAAAAACCTGTATGGCGATCTGTATCAGCTGCTAAATATGCAGCCCGCGGATGCACCAGCAGAAACCCGTCAGCTCTATACCGATAAAAATGCGTTCCTGGGTTCGTCGTACCTGCTCGACCGTTTAAATCTCAAACCAGAATATGACTACCGTATTCTCGGCGACGCGGCCTTTGATACCCGCTATGTCAGCAACGCGGTATTAAGCCAGACCGGTAATCGTTATATCAACGGCATCGGCTCCGATCTGGATCAGATGAAATATCTGATGGATAACGCCGCAACAGCACAGCAGTCGCTGGGATTAAAAATGGGCGTTACCCTGACAGCTGACCAGATTGCTTCTCTTGACCACAGTATTCTCTGGTGGGAAGCGGCGACCATTAACGGCGAAACCGTGCTGGTGCCTAAACTCTATCTTTCCCCGGGTGATGTCACTGTTAATAACGGCAGTGTCATCGCTGGCAATAATGTGGTGATTGAAGGCAACAGCGTCAGCAATAACGGCAGTACCCTGCTGGCACAGCAGAGTATGGCGATTAATAGCCAGAACGGTATCGATAACCTGAATGCCGCGCTGATTAAAGCGGGCGAAAGTCTGAAATTGAGCGCCACGGGCGATATTAATAACATCGGCTCCGCCATCAGCGGTAAGCAGGTCGCGCTGGAAAGCCTCGACGGCAGTATCAATAACCTGACGCTGTCGACACAAACCCATAACAGTTCAAAATTAAGTCACTCGCTGATCACTGAGCAGGGCGAGAAAGCCACCATTACTTCGCTGGATTCTTTGGCGCTCGCGGCGGGTAAAAATATCACCCTGACCAGTGCAGATATTAAAGCGGGTGGCGACACCTCGCTTAACGCCGCAGGGAATATTGATATTCTCGCCAATGACAATGCGACGACTTTCAGTAATCGTTCACGCAGTTATCAGTCGCTCTCCAGCGCTGCCAGCACTATTCAGTCAGGTGGTGTACTGAGCGTATCCGCAGGCAATGATCTCACCGTTGAGGCCAGTAATATCGATGCGGCGAAAGGGGCAGCGCTGGCGGCGGGTAACGACCTGAAGCTGCTTGCTGCTGAAAACAGCACGCGTGATAACGCCTGGAAAAAAACATACAGCGAAACCGCTGATCGCACCACGGTTACCAGTGGCGGCGATCTGAGCATAACTGCCGGGCGGGATCTGACCAGCCAGGCGGCGGGCATGGCTGCTGAGGGAAGTGTTGCGTTGCAGGCGGGGCGTGACATTGCCCTGCTGGCAGAGGCGACCAGTGAGGACAGCCGCTCGGGTTCCGGCAGTAACCAAGAGATTAAGCAATCGGTACGCCAGCAGGGCACAGAAATTGCCGCAGGCGCTGATATCGCTATTCAGGCAGGACGCGATCTGAGCGCGAACGCTGCACAGGTGGTGGCGCAGCAGGATATTGCAGTGACTGCCGGTAATAATATTGATTTTAATACGGCGACCGAAAGCGATTATTACTACAAGGAAACCAGGAAAAAAAGCGGTGGTTTCCTGAGTAAGAAAACTACCCATACCATCCAGGAAGACTCCTCCACCCGCGAAAAAGGCACCCTGCTGAGCGGCAACAACGTCAGCGTGGAAGCCGGCAAAAATATCCTGGTCAACGGTTCGCAGGTGGTGGGTGACGAAGAGGTGGCGCTGAAGGCTGGCGATAATATCGATATTCTCGCCGCCACCAACACCAACTCCAGCTGGCGCTTCAGCGAGACCAAAAAGAGCGGGCTGATGGGTACCGGCGGTATCGGTATCTCTATCGGTTCCAGCAAAACCGTCCATGACCTGAAACAGAAAGGCACCACTCAGAGCCAGAGTGTCAGCACCGTCGGCAGTACCGGCGGCAATGTCAGCATTGTCTCCGGCGGTCAGGTGCATCTCAACGGCTCGGATCTGGTGGCTGGCAAAGGCATCACCGTCGACAGCGATAACATTCTGGTGACGGCAGGCCATGACAAACATATCACCGACGAAATCTTTAAGCAGAGCACCAGCGGCCTGACGCTGGCGCTGTCCGGCGCAGTGGGTGACGCCATTAACAGTGCAGTAGCCGCGGCGCAGGCGGCATCATCGCAGAGCGATGGTCGTCTGGCGGCGTTGCAGGGGGCGAAAGCGGCGCTGTCTGGCGTCCAGGCGTCGCAGGCATCGCGGATGGATGCGGCGAAAGGTGGCGATCCGTCTAATACCTCCACCGTCGGCATTATGCTGTCGCTGGGCGCGCAGTCGTCGAAATCGCAGTCCCATTCCGAGCAGGACACCACGCGCAGCAGCACCCTCAATGCGGGCAACAACCTGACGCTGACCGCCTCCGGTAAAGGCCAGACGGCCAGCAGCGGCGATATCAACGTGGAAGGCGGCCAGCTGAAAGCCGGGCAGGATGTTACGCTGGATGCGGCGCGTGATATCACGCTGCAGGCGGCCAAAGATACGCAGCTACTGACCGGCAGCAATTCCAGCAAAGGCGGTTCCATCGGCATCGGCCTGACGGCGGGTTCCGGCGGTACCGGGCTCACCATCTCCGCCAGCATGAATGCCTCGAAGGGCAACGAAAAAGGCAACGGCACCAGCTGGAACGAAACCAATATTGATGCCGGTAACCAGGTGAATCTGATCAGCGGTCGCGATACCACGCTGTCTGGCGCACTGGTGAATGGCGACAAAGTGGTGGCGGATGTGGGGCGTGACCTGACGCTGACCAGTCTGCAGGACAGCAATAACTACGACAGCAAGCAGCAGAGTGTCAGCGCGGGCGCCAGCTTTACCTGGGGTGTGCCGGGTGGTTCGGCCAGCTTCAGCTACAGTCGCGACAAGATGCACAGTACCTATGATTCGGTGCAGGAGCAGACCGGGATTTATGCCGGTAATGGCGGTTTTGATATTACCGTCGGCAGCCATACGCAGCTGAATGGCGCAGTGATTGCCAGCAATGCGGATGCGGCGAAAAACAGCCTTGATACCGGCACGCTGGGCTTTAGCGATATCCATAACGAAGCGGATTACAAAGTCGAACATCAGGGCGTGGGTATCAGCACCAGTGCCAGCATAGGTTCGCAGGCCGCGATGAATATGGCGAGTAATCTGCTGGCCGGGGCGGGCGGCAGCGGTCATGCAGAAGGCACTACCCAGTCGGCAGTGGCGAACGGCACAATCACGGTGCGCGACCAGGCGAATCAGAAACAGGATGTGGCGGAACTGAGCCGCGATACGGCCAATGCCAACGGCGCGATTAATCAGATCTTCGACAAGGAGAAAGAGCAGAAACGCCTGCAGACGGCGCAGCTGATTAGTGAAATTGGCAGTCAGATGGCGAGCATTGCCAGTACCGAAGGGCAAATCGCTGCCATCACCGCAGGTAAGGCGCAACTGGCGCAGGCCGGCACAACGGAACCGGACAAAAATGCGTCGCCGGAAGAGTGGGCCGCGTACAACAGCAAGCTGACCAGTTCCCAGGCCTATAAAAATGCCATGGCGCAATGGGGCACGGGCAGCAGTGTTCAACGCGCCATTACGGCAGCAACGGCCGTGGTGCAGGGGCTGGCCGGTGGCGATATGGCGGCAGCGATCGCTGGCGGTGCGGCGCCTTATATTGCCAACGTTATTGCCCAAAAAATCCCGGAAGATAACCTGGCTGGGCGAACGCTGGCGCATGCCGCAGTTAATGCGGCGCTGGCGGCGGCGCAGGGCAAAGATATGGTCGTCGCTGCTGCTGGCGCCGCCACAGGCGAGCTTGCCGCGAAAATTGCAATTGATGCGTACGGGAAAAAAGTCAGTGAATTAACGGATGAGGAACGGCAGACGGTATCCGCGCTGGCGACACTGGCCAGCGGACTTGCCGGTGGATTGATTGGCGACAGCCGTTCCGGTGCATTAGCCAGTGCGCAAACGGGTAAGACCACATCAGAAAATAACGCGACCTCTGACTGGGGCGCGCTGGTGCCTGTGGCCGTGGTGCAGGATGGATCGCTGGCCTCCAGTGAGTATCAAAAAGGAAAGAGTGCCGAGGAAATTTCTAAAGCCATTAAAGATTCTCACATCGGTCCTTCCGTAGGGGATGAATACAAAATTCACGCTTCGGCTAAAGCTGATGCTTCTGTGGGGTACGGGCCGGGAATATGGGGGGAACTGTCATTTACCGATAAGGACATGACCCTTAATGGTGGGCTGACGGCTGCCATCGGTCTAAAAGGTGGGGCAGGCGTGTCGTTTGATATGGGACCTTATTTCAAAGATTCGATATCAACAGAAAAAGATTATGCCACCGACATTGGCTTTGGATTCTTCTCCGTGGGCGCTGCAACAGGCAAAGATGGCCTGAGTTTCTCGCTGGGGATGGGGCCTTCCTTTGGCTGGAGCGGCATTCAGATGAAACCAGCAGGCGTTGAAATAGATGCCAACGGCAAAGCTGGCTCAGAGATTTATAAGTATGAGTATTAAGGGAAAAATATGAGTACGCTATTCGCGGGGAGCATGATGATATTTTTCCTGCTTATCTTTGCCATATGCAGCGTGATTTTCTACAGGCAGAATAAGCTGGCTATGCATGATGTCAGAGGAACCATCCTGTTCAGTAACCGCCTTTTTTTTGAGAACCGCTTACTGTCAAACATCGCCGCACTGGCTTTTATTTTTGCCTGTATTTTTGGTGGTGCGATGGAATGGGCACGGGAGCATAACAGCGAGATGATAAAAGGCTATATCGCGGGCGGTGCAGGTTTTCTGTGCCTGTTACTGCATTGCCGCTGTTTCTCCACGCGTTATCCTGCCGATCAGAGCGGCTACGCGTTTATCAAAGAATTTTTCTTTGCCTGGCGCTGGCATATCTCTTCTTTGGTTATCATTTTATCGAGGATCTGCTATCTCTACTTTCTCTGTAAGATCGTGTTTTCATGAACGGCTAATCAATCAACCGAATCGTGCTATTGCAGGGTGGCATCACTAACATTGTACCGCGATGGGGATTCACTTAAGCGATGCCGGATGTTGCGATAAAGGTGCATACAGGGATTGTTATGAATATACACGACAATCCCTCCTCTCCTTACCTATAATACTCCACCAAATCCTCCACTAAACCTGTAACAGTTCATGGCCAAATACCAACAGCTGGTGCATCAAATCCGCGCCCAAATCGAGGCTGAAGTCTGGCAGCCCGGCGAGCGCTTGCCGTCGCTGCGCGAGCAGGTCACCCTCAGCGGGCTGAGCCTGATGACCGTGATGCATGCCTATCAGGTGCTGGAAAGTCAGGGCTGGATACTGTCACGGCCGCAGTCCGGTTACTACGTGGCGCCGCGCGCGGAGTTTCTCAGCCAGCCGGTGAACCACCAGAAAGTGCAGCTGGCGGAAACCGTGGATATCAACGCCTTTATCTTTGATGTGCTGCAGGCCTGCCGCGATCCGCAGATTATCCCTTTCGGTTCCGCGTTTCCCGATCCAGAGCTGTTTCCGCAAAGCCAGCTGATGCGTTCGCTGAACAGCGTTTCCCGCAGCCTAACGCCAGCGGATGCCATCAATAACCTGCCGCCGGGCAATGAAGCGTTGCGCAAAACGCTGGCGCAGCGCTATGCACAGCAGGGGATTATGGTGCCGGCGGAGGAGATAGTGATTACCAATGGCGCGATGGAGGCGCTAAGCCTAAGCCTGCAGGCGGTAACTGAACCTGGCGACTGGGTGGTGATTGAAAACCCCACTTTCTATGGCGCGCTACAGGCGATAGAGCGGCTGAAACTGAAAGCGGTTGCCATCGCCACCGATCCGCAGCACGGTATGGATCTCGATGAACTGCAACGCGCGCTGGAGCGCTGGCCGGTGAAGGCCTGCTGGCTGATGACCAACCAGCAAAACCCGGTGGGCTTTACCCTGGCGAAAGAGAAAAAGCAGCAGTTGGTCGGGCTGCTGACGCAGCACCAGGTGGCGCTGATCGAAGATGATGTTTACAGCGAGCTCTATTTTGGCGGTGATAAACCGTTACCGGCGAAGGCGTTTGACCGCAGCGGAGATGTGCTGCACTGCTCGTCGTTTTCCAAAAACCTGGTGGCGGGATTCCGCGTTGGCTGGGTGGCGGCGGGGCGTCACGCGCAGCGCATCCAGCGCCTGCAACTGATGAGTACGCTGTCGACCAGTGCGCCGATGCAGCTGGCGCTGGCGAATTACCTTGGTACGCGCAGTTATGACAGCCATCTGCGTAAACTGCGTCAGGTGCTGGAGCAGCGTAAAAATATGGCGCGCCAGTCGCTGAAACGCCATCTGCCCGCGGGCACGCGGATCAACGACTCGCGCGGCGGTTATTTTCTCTGGATTGAATTACCGAAACAGGTCAACGCCACAGAGCTGTACTATCGCGCACTGCAGCAGCAGATCAGTATCGCGCCCGGCAGTATGTTCTCGTCAGGCCAGCAGTACGCTAACTATTTTCGCTTTAACGCGGCGTGGCCGTGGGATGAGATGCAGGAAGCGGCGGCAGTGACACTTGGCGGCCTGATTGCCGCCATGATGTAAGCCAGCTCAGGCGGCGGTAGTGTTCGCCCGGGTGCCCCAGGTCAGCGAATACACGTCATAGAAATCGACCGCGCCTTTTCTCTCCAGCAGAGTGCGGATACCGCTTTTTACCTCTTCCGGTGCAGCCTGGTGAGCCAGGATCTCCTGCACTGCGCCATCAGACAGATTACGGTCGTAGTACCATTCGCCGTAATAGACGACGCGAATATCGTGCACGTGGTCGATATCCTCAAAACGGTATTTTGGATTGACGTCCAGCAGCATCAATATGCTCATCAGCAGGACAAACAGCGTTGCGCCCCAGAACGCAGGCCAGCCGAGAAATTCGGTGGTAAAGATCAGCGCCACCGTCAGGGCATAGCAGATATACATCGACAGCCACAGCCCGGGATGGGTTTTCAGAAAGTTGAAACTGAAGCGGAATTTGTTATCGCGACGTTCTTTACGATTTAAGGTATCGATCTCACGCAGCAGGATTTGTTTTATTTCGTTCATGACTCACCTTACTCATGCAACTGCAGCAGGATGAAATTAGAACATGTTGCGCAAGATAATAACAGCAACAGTTAAAGGGCATTTTTCTATAACAGTTGCCGCATTCACTCAGTGGCCCTCGTCCCGCCGGAGGAGGAGAGCCAGAGCGGCGTTTCCTTCAGTAGACAGGACGTTTTGACGGTGGTTGGTCAGCGACGCCAGCGCATCAACGCCAGCAGCAACAGGATGAAAACCATCATGCGGATGAGGGTATACCACTGCTGTAAACCATAAAAAATCGGTTGCTTCAGGTAGTGGCCCTGCTGGCCGATAAAGCCCGCCAGGTCGTGGAGGATCTCCAGATAGAGCAGTATAAGGATAATGGCGCACTTGCCGCTTATCTCCACTACACAGGCGAGGTGTTGCACGGAGAACAGGCGGCGCAACACAGTGACCGGTGCGATTTTTCGCCACTCTGGTTTTAGCGCTTTCACTATCCATTTCCAGCCTCGTGGCACCAGCCCGGCAAGGGTAGCCGCCAGCGGAATGGGCAACAGCGTGGCAAGAAATTTCACCACCAGCACCACATTGAGTAACAACAACCGTCGCAGCGAGCCTTCATCATCCAGGTCCATGGCAATCTGATTGACTGACTCAAATGACTCTTCAATCAGCACCAGATAATAAGGCAGGCATAATGGCAGGGTGAACAGGCTGGTCAGCAGCCCGGCGGTGAGCGCAAACTCTTTTGGAGGCACCGGCTCTTTTGGCTGGCGAGTGTGCTTTAACTCACCGCTGGAAGATTTTTCATGATAAATAACGCGATCGTGTCCTGACATCAGGGTGTCCTTTGCCAGGTTATTTGATAATGATTTCTGTCATTAAAAATAATGAGGATAGCCGTTTTTAGCTGCACCATGAGATTCCATTCCAATATATAACTTCCTTGGCTAATCGTTTTTTATTGTATTATTTCATTTAATGTAATCGAAAATAAAAGACGATAGATTTTCTTTTATTTAACCTAATCGATGACGGTGGTGCAATACGGTTTTTCTTATTGGTTTTTTAATTGCAAATGATGTTAGGTATTCAATTTATGATTTAACGTTATGTTTTTAGTGTCTTAATTAATTCATTCTTCCCTGCGCCAGGGCATCCTGTTGACGAAGTGATTAACCGTGAATTCTTTCATCACCTTTTAAAGCCTTTTTTCATGGTGTGCAGTGGAGAGATAACAGGGATGATGCCAGTAAAAACGCCGCGCTAAGATGTAACGTCATCAAGCGTATTATTTATTTGTTATCAACTGTCGGCTCCCCATCAAGATATTTGCCCTGACGCCGATAGTGAATGGCGGGTTAACCCGCCTCTGCAGAGCTTCGGCCGCGTCAGCTATTAACAGTGCAGAGAGAGTTGCGCAGGGTCCTCTTCAGCGAGAAAACAGACTGCTCAGGAAACGGCGCCAAACGGTTGCGCGCGGGTGAAAATGATGGTCAGCGAAGCGGTGGTGCGGGTCACTGTTCCCTGTTTTATAGCCAAAGCAATAATTTGACTTAAGTCGCTAAAAATAAAGTGCTTTTGTGATCGCGATGACATTGATTTATGTTGCGCTGCTGTTAATTACTGCCACACTTAACCTATCAACTATTACACCAACGGGAGAAGTCGTATGTTCCCCTCAACAGGCAATATGTTATTGATGATGTCGTTTGCTGCAGGGACTTTTTTTTCCGGCACATCAAGCAATCCCCAGCATCTGATGCTGGCCGCGCCATCTAATGGCATTCCCAACAATCTGCTGCCACTGATTATCTATCCGCGTGTTGCGCCAGACGAGCTGTTTGATGAAGAAAATCCGGGCGATATTGCAGCTTTCTTTGAAGAGCGTTTTACGCAGCATGGCTGGATACCGCGCTGGCGTGATCAGGTGTTCCCGTATACTCACTACCATCCTAATACCCATGAACTGCTGGGTATCTGCGATGGCTGGGCAGAGATCCTGTTTGGCGGCGAAAGCGGACGTATGGTGACGCTGCGTGCGGGTGATGTGGTGTTGATTCCGGCTGGTGTGGGTCATCAGCAGGTTGCTGCCAGCGAAGAGTTCTTCGCGGTAGGCGCTTACCCAGGCGATATGGAGCCGGTGATTCTGCGTGACGATCGCAGCATTATGGCGAATGCGATTGAACAGATTAAACGCGTACCGTTACCGAAGACGGACCCCATCACCGGCGGCGAAGGCGCTGTCATTGACTACTGGCATCCGGTCGCAAAGCAGGCAGGCTACGCACTATAATGGTGCGTAGATACGGTTTACTCCCCTGACTACAACGGGCGCGCCACTGGCGTGCCCGTTATTGTTTTTGGTTTTCCCGCCGCGGTAGTTAAAGCTATATCGCCGATCTGATCCCCTCTCCCGCACTGCGGGGGAGGGTTAGGGAGGGGGAGCTGGCGACTCAGCATTTCAGCGTCTCAGTATCGAAGTCGGTAGCACCCCCCTCCCAGCCTTCCCCCGCCTCGCGGGGGAAGGAGCAGTAAGTGCAACCTGCGTATTTTGTGACCTCACCCGATAATCATATTTTTTAACTTCCTGATTTTAAGCGATAACCTCCAATCATTACTCTAAAGCTAACAATCTGCCGCCAGGCTTTATTGATGGCAAAGCGCCAGCTTCCTACACTTCATACCAGTCAGGTTATTCACAGAACTGAATTGAATCAGGAGGTTAACCATGTTGCCTGGACAAGCGTCTGCACGTGTCTGGGATACGCGCCGCAGCGAAAAACGGCGTCGCATCGAATCCCTTAATCTGCAGGGAAAAGTTTTACCCACCGATAATTTGCCCGCGCTGCTGGAAAAACTGATCGCTCCTGGCGACCGGGTAATTCTGGAGGGTAATAACCAGAAACAAGCCGATTTCCTGTCGCGGATGCTGGCGGAAGTGAACCCGGAAAACGTCCACGACCTGCATATGATTATGCCGAGCGTTGGACGCAGCGAGCATCTTGATATCTTTGAAAAAGGCATCGCCCGCAAACTCGATTTCTCTTTCTCTGGCACCCAGAGCCTGCGTATCTCCCAGCTGCTGGAAGATGGCCTGTTAGAGATTGGCGCTATCCACACCTATATCGAGCTTTACGCTCGTCTGTATGTCGATTTAATCCCCAACGTTGCGCTGGTGGCGGGCTTCAAGGCTGACCGTAAAGGTAACCTCTATACCGGCCCGAGCACCGAAGATACCCCGGCGCTGGTGGAAGCGGCCGCGTTCCGCGATGGCCTGGTGATTGCCCAGGTCAACGAGCTGGTGGATGACGAGTGCGATCTGCCGCGCGTCGATATTCCAGGCTCATGGGTTGACTTTGTGGTGGTGGCTGACAAACCGTTCTTTATCGAACCGCTGTTCACCCGCGACCCGCGCATGATCAAGCAGGAACACATCCTGATGGCGATGATGGCGATTAAAGGCATCTACGCAGAGCATCAGGTGCAGTCGCTGAACCACGGTATCGGATTTAACACCGCCGCCATCGAACTGCTGCTGCCAACCTACGGCGAACAGCTGGGGCTGAAAGGCAAAATTTGCCGCCATTGGGCGCTGAACCCGCATCCAACGCTGATCCCGGCGATTGAGAGCGGCTGGGTGGAGAGCGTGCACAGCTTCGGCAGTGAGCTGGGGATGGAAAACTATATTGCCGCGCGCCCGGACGTGTTCTTTACCGGTGCAGATGGCTCGATGCGTTCCAACCGCGCGCTGTGTCAGCTGGCAGGGCAATACGCCGTTGATATGTTTATCGGTTCAACGCTGCAGGTGGATGGCTACGCCAACTCCTCAACGGTAACGCGTGGTCGTCTGTCCGGCTTTGGCGGTGCGCCAAATATGGGCCATGACCCGCACGGCCGTCGTCATGCCACCCCCGCCTGGCTGGCGATGATCGACCAGCCTGACCCGATGGTGCGTGGTCGTAAGCTGGTGGTGCAGATGGTGGAAACCTTCCAGGCGGGGGTGAAACCCACCTTTGTGGAAAAGCTCGATGCCGTCGACGTGGCAAAAAGCGCCGGGATGCCGCTCGCACCGGTGATGATCTATGGCGATGACGTCACCCATGTACTGACCGAAGAGGGGATTGCTTACCTGTATCGCGCGCACTCGATGGAAGAGCGCCGCGCGATGGTGGCGGCGGTCGCCGGTATCACCGATATCGGTCTGGGCGTCGATGCTGCCCGGGTGGCGCAGCTGCGTCGCGAAGGCAAAGTGGCATTCCCGGAAGATCTCGGCATTCGCCGCACCGAAGCCAGCCGTTCTCTGCTGGCGGCGGGCAGCGTGGCGGATCTGGTTGAGTGGTCGGGCGGCCTGTATAACCCACCGGCGAAATTCCGGAGCTGGTAATGAAACGACAACCTGGTTTTTCCGCCACTGATGTCGAGCACGAGGCGCAGCGTTTAGCGTGGGTCGCGACGGGCTGTTTGATTGATGAAGCCCGTCTCAGCCCGAAACCCGGACTGGTGGATGCGCGCGGCAATGGTGCGCATCAGGATCTCAGCCTGGCGCTGATGGAGCGCTCTGCCCACAGCCTGACATCAACTTTTTACGCGCTGGCGTTACACAGCTGGCAGCGCACGGCGGATATCGCCCTGCGTCAGCAGGTGGGAAAACTGGGGCGGGCAGGCGAAGCCAGCATGATGGCCGCTACGGGCGGCGTAAATACCCATCGCGGCGCGATCTGGGCGCTGGGGCTGCTGGTGTCTGCGGCGGCGATGCAGGGAAAGGCGGCCAGCGCGGAACAGCTGACCACCACTGCGGCGCAACTGGCGCAGTTGCCGGACACCGCAGCGCCGAAATCCTTCAGCAAGGGGTTATGCGCCAGCCAGCGCTATCAGGTGCCGGGCGCGCGCGAAGAGGCGCAGCAGGGTTTTCCGCACATCATGCAGCGGGCGCTGCCGCAACTGTGGCGCAGTCGTGATCACAGTGCGGATGAAGCCAGCGCCCGCCTGGATGCGCTGATGGCGATTATGACCTCGCTCAGCGATACCTGTGTGCTGTCGCGCGCCGGACTGGCTGGTTTGCAGGCGATGCAGCAGGGCGCGCAGCAGGTGCTGAAGGCCGGTGGCTGTGCCACCCCGGCCGGACGCACCGCGCTGGCGCAACTGGACAAGCACATGCTGCTGCTTAATGCCTCGCCGGGTGGCGCGGCTGATTTGCTGGCCGCGACCCTGTTTATCGACCGCATTACGGTTAATTAATTTATCTATGAGGACGTTATGGAACAAATCACCTTATCGTTTCCAGCCACGCGCACGCTGAACGGCAAAGCGCTGGCGGGCGTGGTGGGTTCTGGCGATCTGGAAGCGCTGTTTGTGGCGAACACTGACAGCACACTGCATGTCGCGATCACCACTTCGGTAGACAACAGCGAAGCGCGCTGGCGTGCGCTGTTTGACCGCTTAGCCACCCTCGGCAGCCTGCCGGGCGGCAACCTGACTATTCACGATTTTGGCGCGACGCCTGGCGTGGCGCGTATCCGTATCGAACAGGTATTTGAGGAGGCGAGCGATGCGTAACGACAGCAGTTTTATTGAGCTGAGAGCGCGTGACCGTGCACGTCAGCTGCTGGATCAGGGCAGCTTCCGCGAACTGCTCGATCCGTTTGCCGGTATTGTTTCACCCTGGCTGGGCGGCCAGGGCATTGTGCCGCAAGCCGACGATGGCATGGTGGTGGCGAAAGGCACCATTAACGATCAGCCAGCGGTAGTGATCGCCGTTGAGGGCGCATTCCAGGGCGGCAGTATGGGCGAAGTGTCCGGCGCAAAAATGGCGGCGGCGCTGGAGCTGGCGGCGGAAGACAACCGTAACGGCATCCCGACTCAGGCGGTGCTGTGCCTGGAAACCGGCGGTGTGCGTCTGCAGGAGGCTAACCTCGGCCTGGCGGCGATTGCTGATATCCATGCGGCGATTGTCGATCTGCGCCGTTATACCCCGGTGATTGGCGTGATTGCCGGTACTGTCGGCTGCTTTGGCGGTATGTCGATTGCCGCCGCGCTGTGCAGCTATCTGATTGTCACCCGTGAAGCGCGTCTGGGCCTCAATGGTCCGCAGGTTATCGAACAGGAAGCGGGCATTGATGAGTATGACTCACGCGACCGTCCGTTTATCTGGAGCATGACCGGCGGCGAAACGCGCTACCAGAGTGGTCTGGTGGATGCGCTGGTCGGCGACGGCGTGCAGGCGGTGAAACAGGCGGTGAATGACGCCATCACCAAAGGCGTGCCAGCGAAACATCGTTCTGATAACTATGACTATTTCCTGCCGCGTCTGCAGGCGTTCGACACCCGCAAACAGGCGGATGCTGAGCAGATTAAACAGCTGTTTTCCGGGGAGGATCGCGCATGAGCCAGAATATCAGTCGTGGTGAACGCTGGTTGTCACTGTTAACCCGCAACGGCGAACGTCTGCCGGGCCTTTGCCCGTCAGTGCAGGTAGTGGACAGCACTCTTGATGGCCTGCCTGCCCGCTTTATCGCCGTGGTGCCGGATGCCAGCAACCATTACCCACGCGCCGCAGGCGGTGAAGTAGGCTTGCTGGAAGGCTGGACGCTGGCGAAAGTGGTTAACGAAACCGTGGCCGCCGACGCAGAGCGCACGGAAAAACGCACGATCGTCGCGGTGATTGATGTCCCGAGCCAGGCGTATGGCCGTCGTGAAGAGGCGTTTGGTATCCACCAGGCGCTGGCGGGCGCAGCGGGCGCCTATGCTAACGCGCGTCTTGCCGGTCACCCGGTAATTGGCCTGATTGTCGGCAAAGCGATGTCCGGCGCATTTCTGGCGCACGGTTATCAGGCTAACCAGCTGATCGCCTTTAACGACAGCGGCGTGATGATCCACGCAATGGGCAAAGAGTCTGCCGCACGTATTACCCTGCGTAGTGTGGAAGCGCTGGAGAAACTGGCGGCAACGGTTCCGCCGATGGCCTATGACATCGCCAACTATCAGACTCTCGGCCTGCTGGATAACCTGCTGGACATTCCACAGCCGGATCAGCCGACCGATCGCGACTGTCAGGTAGTGAACGATGCGCTGATTAACGCCGTCAGCCAGGCACGCAGCAGCGATCGCACGCTGCGCCACCGCCTGCGTGGCGACAACCGCCGCAGTTCGGCGCTGGTGCGCGAGCGTATGCGCGCGGAGTGGTAACACCTTAAAAGACAGACCTGCAAGCTGTCGTGGCGACGGGCATCAACGGATGCTCGTCCCCATACGGCTGACCAAAAATATAACGACATCGCACCTGTGCTAAATCATAACTTAATGTTTCCAGGTGACTTTATGACTTACGTAATCGTTCATGCCCTTGCTCCAATTTTTTTGATTATGCTGTTAGGCTTTTACGCCGGTAAGGCGAAGATGGTGGATAACCGCAACGTCTCGCTGCTGAATATTTTTGTCATGGACTTTGCACTGCCTGCGGCGCTGTTTGCTGCGACCGTGCAGACGCCGTGGAGCGGCATTGTGCAGCAGTGGCCGCTGGTGGTGGTGCTGACGCTGGCGATGTGGCTGACGTTCGCCGCGATTTACTTTTTCTCTACCCGTATTTTGCATAAAACCCCGCAGGACGCGGCGGTGCTGACCCTGACGGTGGCGTTGCCCAACTATGCTGCGCTGGGACTGCCCATCCTCAACAGCGTGCTGGGGGAAGGCCCGTCAACGTCGCTGTCGGTTGCCGTCTCCATTGCCTGCGGTTCGGTGCTGATGACGCCGTTCTGCCTGCTGATCCTCGAACGCGAAAAAGCATTACAGGCGGGCAGCACCCGCGGGGCAGGGCTGGCGATGTTGCCGGTGCTGATGTGGCGCTCGGTCACTAAACCGATTGTCTGGGGACCGCTGCTCGGCGTGGTGTTCTCGGCGATTGGCCTGCGTATGCCGGACCTGCTGCTGGCCTCGCTGAAACCGCTGGGCCTTGCCGCAACCGCTGCCGCGCTGTTCCTGACAGGCGTAATCCTCTCCGCGCGTAAGCTGAAAATTAACCGCGCAGTGATTATCGGCAGCCTGATGACCATGCTGGTGCAGCCGTTTATCGCCTGGGGTGTGGTGCTGCTGCTGGGTGTGCACGGTTCACTGGCGATCACCGCGATTCTGATGATTGCTCTCTCTGCTGGCTTCTTTGGCGTGGTGTTTGGCAACCGTTTTGGCGTGTCCTCGCCGGATGCAGAAGCGACATTGCTGATTAGCTCTGTGCTCTGTATTGTCACGCTGCCACTGTTTATTTCACTGACCGCAGGACTCTGATGTGATGACGCCACGCCCGCACGACCTGATCTGGCTTGATGCCGCCGATGCCCTGCAGGGCGAGTTGCCCGACTGGGTCAGCGCCCAGTGGCGCACGGCGCTGCCACTGGTAGTGCGGCGTGACAGCCATGCGCAGGGATTGATTGCGGTGGGGGTGCGCGGTATGCGCCGTGACCAGCGGGCGGCGGGCTGGGTTAACGCCGCCGCTATCCGCCGCCAGGTAGCGCCGGAAAGCCTGGCGGACGCCAGCCTGCTGCTGCGTTCGCCGTTTGTCTCACAGCAGCCGGTGCAAGCGGCGATCGTTATCGCGCAACAGGCCTGGCCATGGCCGTGGGGCATCACCGGCAGCTGTGGTTATGCGCTGGCGACAGAGGTGCCGGTGCTGCACAGCGCCAGCGATCTCGATCTGCTGATCCGTGCGCCACAGCCGCTGGCGCGTGAGGCGCTGCTGCGCTGGCGCGACTGTCTCGTTGCGCTGCCGTGCCGTGCGGATACGCAGGTGGAAACACCGTCTGGCGCTTTTGCCCTGAACGAGTGGCTGCGCGATGGCAAAGCGATGCTGAAAACTCACCACGGACCGCTGCTGGTGCGCGATCCGTGGCAGGCGGAATAAGCATCGCAGCAGCGCCGGGCATACGGCGCTTATCTGTTTTTTCCCGCCAGGAGGCGTGATGAAAAAAATTCTGTTTACCTTTCCCGGTCAGGGACCACAGCATCCGGGCATGCTGCAACAGCTGCCCGACGGCGATGCGTGGCTGGCGCAGGCTGGCGACATTCTGGGTGAAGATGCCCGCCAGCTGGATACGGCGGCGGCGCTGCAGCACACCCGCGCGGTACAGCTGAGCCTGCTGATCGGCGGCGTGGCGTGGGCCAGCCATCTGGCGGCACAGCAACTGACGCCGGATTTTGTCAGCGGGCTGTCGATTGGTGCTTTTCCTGCCGCGGTGGTGGCGGGCGCGCTGGATTTTGCTGATGCATTGCGGCTGGTGGCGCTGCGCGGTGAGCTGATGGAGCAGGCTTATCCGCAGGGCTATGGCTTAACCGCGATTATCGGTTTAACGCAATACCAGCTTGAACCTTTGCTGGGTGACAGCTTCCTGGCGAATATTAATGATCGGCTGCAGATGGTGGTGGCAGGCAGCGAACAGGCGATGGCGGCAACGGTGCAGCGCGCACTGGCGGCAGGCGCGCAGAAGGCGCAGCGGCTGGCGGTGAGCGTGCCGTCGCACTGTGCATTGCTGCAGCAGCCTGCGGAAAAACTGGCGGCGGCGTTCAGTTCGGTGAGCGTTAAACGTCCGCGTGTCGCGTATCTCAGCGGCAGCACCGGGCGGGTAATCTGGCAGCCGGAACGTATCGTGCAGGATCTGGCCTTTAATATGGCGAATACCGTGCGCTGGCATGAGGCGATGGGCGCGGCCAATGAGCGTGATGTCGGGCTGGCGATTGAGATGCCGCCGGGCGCAGTGCTAACCGGGCTGACGCGTAAGACGCTGTGTCGGGGCGAAGCGCTGTCGCTGGAGCAGGGCGGTGTGGATCTGGCGCTCAAACTGGCGCAGCGACTGCGCGCCTGAGCATTACAGCGCGCCAGAACCTTCACTTCACTGCGGCGATTGCGCGCCGCCCGGGTGCGGCGGGTTAGCCGCGCGGCGGCGCGATATGACCCACGCCGCTGTCGCGGCTGTACATGCGGCCTTCCGCCACCAGCGCCAGCAGATTGGGGTCGTGCTCGCGGTTATTGTTAAACACGATGGCGATGGTTTGCCGCATCTGATACGGCTCGGCCAGCTTCATCAGCTGCAGTGAATTCTCATACACTTTTTTCATCCTGCCCGGTACCAGCGTAAAGCCGACGCCTGCCTGCACCAGACTCAGCATCGAAAAGATATCATTGACGCGCATCACGATGTCCGGCTCAAAACCGGCGACGTGAAAGGCTTCCTGAAAACCGTGATAGGTGGCAAATCCCTCGGCCAGCGAAACAAATTTTTGCTGGCGGAAGTCGCGCAGATCCGCTTCGGCGTGAATATCCAGCTGTGAGCTGGCGGGGGCGGCGAGGAAGATATCATCTTCAAACAGCGGCAGCACCTGATGGCGATGGATATCAATCTGGCTGTCATTCACCGACAGCAGCACCGCATCCAGCTGCCCGTCTTCCAGTTTATCCAGCAGCATCTGGTTGGAACCCATCATCAGCTCCAGTTCCAGATCGGGACGACGCAGCTTCATCCCCATCACCAGACGCGGCACGGTTTCCAGCGTCAGCGAATAGAGCGTGCCGATACGCATCCGTCCCTGGCCGACGCCAGCGGTTTTCCGCGCCTCATCAATACCGCGCGCCATCACCTCCACCGCATCAAGGCTGTGTTCCAGCAGGGTTTGCGCCGCGGGCAGCGGCAGCAGGTTGCGGCCTTTATGGATAAACAGCGGGCAGCGTACGCTCTCTTCCAGCGTATGCAAAGCACGATGCACGCTGACGCTGCTTAATCCCAGCATTTCAGCGGTGCGGGCGATATTGCCGTTGGCCATAAACGCGATAAAAATTTCCAGCTTACGCAAGCTGATATCGGCATCAATTTTCATCCGCAGACCCTATGCCAAAAGCGCTGGAGTGTAAAGCGCTGGCGCCTTTGTGAATCTTTTTTTGCTGCTGCCGATAATGCCTGCATGACTCCCGCGTTGCGGAATGGCGTGGGTGGAGATTGTAATTTCAGTTTATTGCTGATTGACAAATTCGCTATCATCTAAACCTGGGCCTGGGATGAGGTACAACCAGGCTGGTAACCGGGTAAAAATACAATGAATGATAATTCTGATGATGTGATGTATCGGCTGCTGGTGCAAAACGTAGTCGATTACGCCATTTATATGCTGAAACCGGATGGCAGTGTCGCCAACTGGAACGCGGGCGCCCAGCGCGCCAAAGGCTATCGCGCAGACGAAATCGTCGGCAAGCACTTCTCGCTGTTCTACAGCGTGCAGGACCGGATGGCCTACATTCCGGAAAACAATCTCAAGCAGGCATTCCGCACGGGGCGATTTGAAGATGAGGGCTGGCGCTACCGTAAAGATGGCAGCGCCTTCTGGGCGCATGTGGTGATCGACGCCATCCATGATGACGATGGCAAACTGATTGGCTACGCCAAAATCACCCGTGACTGCACCGAGCAGCGACGCATCCAGCGTGAAAAGAGTGAAAATGAGCAGAAATTCCGCCTGCTGGTGGAAGGGGTCACCGACTATGCCATCTATATGCTCGATCCGCAGGGGCGGGTGGTGAACTGGAACACGGGCGCGCAGCGTGCGAAAGGTTATGTGACGGACGAAATTGTCGGCCGCCACTTCTCGATCTTTTACAGCGCGCAGGATCGCGCCAATAAGCTGCCGGAACACAATCTGTCGATAGCCCAGCAAACCGGACGCTTCGAAGATGAAGGCTGGCGCTACCGCAAAGATGGCAGCGCCTTCTGGGCGCATGTGGTGATCGACGCTATCTATGACGATAACCGTAAACTGGTGGGTTACGCCAAAATCACCCGTGACGTCACCGAACGCCGCGAGTACGAGCAGCAGATTTTACGCGCGCGCGACCTGGCGGAAGCACACAGCACAGCGATGGATGCGCTGTCGAAATTCCTCGATACTATCATTACCAATATTCCCTCCTGCGTGATTGTCGAAGATGCGATTTCCCGCGAAATCCTGCTGGTAAATCAGAAAGCGGAAACGCTGCTGGGCAGCAGTAAAATGCGTATGCAGGGCAAAAAACCCTATGAGTGCATGACGCCGGAGCTGAGTGATTATTTTAATAATCTGTCGGATGAAGCATTACGCGCTGAGGGCGTGCATACCAGCGAGCAACTGCTGACCACCGCCAGCGGCACGCGCATTTTGCATACCCGGGCGCTGGTGGCGCGTGGCAATGATGCCCGTAAGCACTATCTGATCCTGATTGCCGAAGACGTAACCGATCAGCGTGAAGCCGATGCGCGCATTCACCATATGGCGCATCACGATAATCTGACCAGCCTGCCAAATCGCATCCTGTTCCGCCAGCGTATCAACGATGCGCTGCGCGAGGATTGCGAACAGGGCAGGATGACCGGCACCCTGTGTCTGGATCTGGATAACTTTAAAAATGTGAATGACGCCCTTGGGCACCAGATCGGGGACGAACTGCTGCGCGCGGTAGCGAAACGCCTGCGCAATACTTTACGTGAAGAAGATACTCTGGCGCGTATTGGCGGCGATGAGTTCGCTATCGTGCTGCCTGGCCTGGCGAATCAGGAAGAGGCGGAAGCCGTGGCAGCACGGCTGATTGATATTATGCGCCCGCCGATCAATGTGGAAGGGAACAATCTGACCGTTGGCCTGAGTATAGGGATTGCGATGGCCAGTGACGATTCGACGTCGCCGGAACAGCTGCTGCGGGGCGCCGATATGGCGCTGTATGAGGCCAAACGCAACGGACGTAACCGCTTTGAAAACTTTACCCTTGAACTGGATGCGCTGGCACGCCGTCGCCGCATTGTCGAGAACGATCTGCGTGATGCCATCACCAGCGGGCAGCTGAAGCTCTATTACCAGCCGATTACCAATGGCGAACACCGCGAGATTATTGGCTATGAAGCGCTGATGCGCTGGCATCATCCGACGCATGGCGTGATTATGCCGAGCGACTTTATTCCGATTGCAGAAGAGACCGGCCTGATCCACAGCCTCGGCGCGTTTGCGCTGTATGAAGCCTGCCGCGAAGCCACCAAATGGGCGCCGCAGCAGACGGTTTCTGTCAACCTATCACCCCTGCAGTTTAAAAACAGCATGCTGGTGTCGGTGATTGAGTCGGCCCTGAAAGAATCCGGGCTGGAGCCGCAGCGCCTGGAGCTGGAAATTACCGAATCGGTATTGCTGGATGATGCTCATGGTAATTTGCAGACCCTGCGCCAGCTGAAAACCCTTGGCGTGCTGATTGCGCTGGACGATTTTGGTACTGGCTACTCATCGCTGAGCTACCTGCGATCCTTCCCGTTCGACAAGATCAAAATTGATAAGTCGTTTATTAACGATATGCATGAAAGCCGCGAGGCGATGGCAATTATTCGCGCCATTACTGGCATGAGCCGGAGTCTGGATATTCAGATAACGGCGGAAGGGGTGGAGAGCGACGCGCAATTTGAGCAGCTGCGTGCCGAGGGGTGTACGCTGTTCCAGGGTTATCTGTTTGGCAAGCCACAGCCCGCGGAAACGCGGAAAAAAGTGCTGAACAACGACTAATTAGCTCAACCGCTAAAGCGGCCGGGCAGTGCCCGGCCAGTCGCTATCAGGATGCATTACCGTGAGTATCGCCACCCATCTTTGCCAGATCTTTATCAACAAAGAACAGTGCTTCACCGCTGTTGCCCACCAGCGCCAGTTTATCCAGCACAGATTTAAACAGCTTCTCTTCTTCGTGCTGCTCTGCCACATACCACTGCAGGAAGTTGAAGGTGGAGAAATCTTTTGAGGTGATAGCGTAATCCGCCAGCTCGTTAATTTTGGCGGTGATCAGTTTTTCATGCTCGTACGCCTGCTCTAACACTTCGTTCAGCGAGTTGTAGGCGACCGGAGGTGCAGCGATGGCGCCGAGTACGGGCAGCGCGCCAGTATCGGATAAATAGTCGAACAGACGCTGCATATGCTGCATCTCTTCGCGCGAGTGGCCTTTAAAAAATACCGTTGCGCCTTCGAAGCCTTTATCACTACACCATGCGCTCATCTGCAGATAGAGGTTGGCGGAGAAAAATTCCAGGTTAAGCTGATCATTCAGCTTTGCGATCATATCTTTAGTCAGCATAGCAGCTCCATTAAATCTAATGGTGAGATTATTTTTTTGTGTTGATAAGCTGAATTATGCATCAGGAAATATAAAAGCGGTATGTTTTTTACTAAAAAAAGTGAAATTTATCAGCTTGTTATTAACTATAATTAGTTCATTTGTTGAATGCTAGTGATTCTCATTTTTGCTCCACTTTAATAATCCTCACAATATCGCATTATTTAACGGATAATATTCAGGAAATATTGCTGTCACTATTTTTCTCTTCATCACTAATAGTCTGCGGGCACAGGCTCTGATGTCCCGCCATAGTGCCTCTGCCCGCCACATTGCACTAAAATGGTTAATGACATGATTAATTATTATTCGCATTAGTGAATAAAGCAGGATATCACCCGGCAGCCAGTTTCTGGCATGGAAGATGCTTTGTTAACGATACGCGTTACGCGAAATATTGTTGCAGAGGGAAATTATCACTATGTCAGATGAAAAAATATTAAATCACGCCACCCGCTGGCATGCAGGAAAAGGGGCCTATGTGGCGCTGACTGCCGCCGTGCTGTTTTTCTCCGGTCTGTTCTTTAAAGTCGACGGCATGCAGTGGCTGGGCGCATTTGATTTCACCACACTGGGCGGCAGCTTCGGTACCATGAAAGATCCCAACAGTAATTCCTTTATGGGCGCGGGCGGCGTCAGCGCTAAAGCGGGTTTCTTGTTTGCGCTGTCGCTGGTGCCGACGGTGATGCTGGCGCTGGGTCTGCTGGAAATATTTACCCACTATGGTGCGATTCGCGCCGCACACAAGCTTCTGACGCCACTGCTGAAGCCGATTCTTGGCTTACCTGGTCGCACCGGTCTGGCGTTAATCACCGATCTGCAAAGCACCGATGCCGGGGCGGCGCTGACCAAAGAGTTATATGACAGTAAACAAATCAGCAAGAAAGAGGTGGTGGTGATGGGCGCATGGCAATATTCCGGCGCCGGGTTGATTAATAACTATTTCTCGATTGGTTCCGCGCTGTTTGCTGCCATGACACTGCCGATCATTATTCCACTGGTGGTGATGTTTGTACTGAAATTTGTTGGCGCTGCGCTGGTACGTGCCGTTCTGAATAGCGTGTATAAAAAGGATTTCCAGCATGACGAATAATACACAGGTTAACAGCAGTAATAATCCGTTCGATATTTTCGTCACCGGCGCGCGTAAAGGGTTTCATATTGCCATCCATAATTTGCTGCCTAATGTGCTGATGGCGTATGTGATTGCCGAGGTATTAAATCTGCTCGGCGTGATGGGCGTAGTGGGGCAGATCTTTGCGCCGGTGATGGGGCTGTTTGGTTTACCGGGCGAAGCGATTACCGTACTGCTGACTGCCTGGCTCTCCTCTTCTGCTGGCACCGGCGTGGCGGTCAGCTTGCTGAGCAAAGGGGTACTGACCGGCAGTGATATCACCATTCTCGCCCCGGCGATCTTTCTGATGGGATCGCAGCTGCAGTATATGGGACGTTTACTGGGCGTCTCCGATGTGCCGAAAAAATACTGGCCGCTGCTGATGCTCACCAGCATTCTCAATGCCGCCATCGCTATGTTTGTTATGCGCTTTTTTGCCTGAAAAGGAGATCTACGCTGTGTCGAATGTTCTGGAACACTACCACTATCTGCATGAAATTCCTGAGCTGGGTTTTCAGGAGTTTAAAACCTCGGCATATCTGGCGGCGGCGCTGGAACAGGCGGGATATCAGGTGACGCGCAATATCCACCAGACCACCGGTATCGTGGCGGAGCTGGATAGCGGCGTACCAGGGCCGGTGCTGGCGCTGCGCGCCGATATGGATGCGCTGGGTCACGTGATTGATGGCGTGCCCTGCGCGCGCCACACCTGCGGCCATGATGCTCACTCGTCGGTGGTGCTGACCACCGCACAGGAGGTGATACAGCAGGGAATGGTGAAAAAAGGGCGGCTGAGAATCCTCTTCCAGCCCGCAGAAGAGCTGGGAACCGGCGCACTGGCGATGGTGGCGGGGGGCGCACTGCAGGATGTCGATATGCTGCTGGGCTTCCATCTGCGGCCTGCGGAAGAGTGCAGCCTCGGTGAGGCGGTGCCTGCCATGCTCTATTCGGCCTGCAGCACGCTGGAGGCTACGATTACCGGCGTCACCTCCCATGCGGCGCGGCCGCATCTTGGGGTCAATGCGCTGGATGCTGCCGTAGCAGCGGTGCAGGCGGTCAATGCCCTGCATCTGTCCCCAGCTTTAACCTGGAGCGCCAAAGCGACGCGCTTTCTGTGCGATGCAGGCGTCACCAACTCAATCCCCGATGTGGCGCGCGTGGTGTGGGATTTGCGCAGCGCCAGCAATGCACCGATGGATGCGTTAAAAGAGAAAGTACGGCTGGCGATTGAACACAGCGTGGCGGCGCTGGGCGCGACGGCGGAAGTGGTGGTACTGAAAGAGATGCCGGCAGCGGAAATTGATCCGCAGATGACCGCGCTGATTAGCGAAGCGATTGTCGATGTGCTGGGTGAAGCGGGGCTGACAGAAGCGAAAACCACGCCAGGCAGTGAAGATTTCTTCCACTATCCGCGCCAGTGCCCGCACATTAAAGCAGGATTCTGGGGGCTGGGCACCAACCTGACGCCGGGTCTGCATCATCCCGAGATGCGTTTCGATCTCAGCTCGCTGGAAACTGGCGTCGCTATCTTTAAACGCTGTGTCAGCAAGGTGCTGGGATAATCATGCAGCAGGCGATGCCGTGGCGGTTACACGGCGTCGTCTGCCTGGCGTCGCAGCCGTGAGTTATCAGCAGAGAGGAAATCGATAAAAAGTATGAGCATGGTGCAGCTTTGTTTTGCACCCGGTAGCACAAAGTATTTGCAATCGGGTGCAAACGACAACATAATCGCAACAACTCTTTGGTAACGATCACATTGTGGTCTTTAAATTGCTGAAGTTGCTTGACGAAAGTTTCTTTTCCCTCTTGTTTCGCGTTCAATGTGTAAGTCGACTAAGCAAAACAGCGGAACACAGGGAATATGAGCAAAAAAGCCGAACATACACCACGCCGGAAAGCCACAGCCAGTGATGTGGCACGACTGGCCGGCGTCTCGAAGTGGACCGTGTCGCGCGCCTTTACGCCGGGCGCATCGATATCGGATAACGCGCGCGAGCAGGTGCTGGCGATTGCCAAAGAGCTGGGGTATCGGCCCAATCTGCTGGCGCGTAGTTTGTCGCAGAAGCGCACGCAGATTATTGGGGTCGCCATCGACCAGATGAAAAACCCCCATTCGACACTGGTGCTGGATGTGGTGACCCGGCAACTGCAGGCGCGCGGCTATATGGCGTTGCTGCTCAATGTGACCGAAGGCAGGCATTACCAGTCGGTAATGGCGATGGCTGACCAGCTGCAGGTCGATGGCATTTTGTTTATCGGTACTATTCTGACCGATGAGCTGATTGCGATGGCCCGGGAGCTGCACAATATCCCGCTGATCCAGGTGTGCCGTCACAATGACGCCAGGGATAAGGATATTGATACCGTTAATATCGACGGTTTCGCCGCCGGACGGCAGATCGGCGAGCTGCTGCTGGCGCAGGGTTATCAGCGGTTTGGCTATATGAAAGGGCCGGATACCGCCAGCCACCACTTATTGCGGCTGGAGGGTTATCAGGAGGCGTTGCGTGCGGCAGGCAAGCCGCTGGATGTGCATCTGATTGCCGGACACTATGAGCGCGAGCTGGGTTACCAGCAGATGACGCAGTATCTGGCATCGGTCAGCGAGCGCGAGTGTGTCGACGCGATGTTCTGTGAGAATGACATCCTGGCGATCGGCGCGCTGGAAGCGCTGCGCGATTGCGGTAAGAGTGGCCGCGTGGCGATTGTCGGTTTCGATGATATTGATGAGGCCAGCGCCTGGAAGCTGACGTCGTTCAGTCAGGGCATGGACAAGCTGATTCATGAAGCGCTGAACCGGCTGATCGATGGCAACGCGACCAGCGAAGGCGAATGGCAACGGGGAGCACTGCGCGTCAGGCAGTCGCATCTGAAAGGGGCGTAACAGACCAGCGACACCATGCCGCGGCACAACGGATGCCGCGGTAATAATAACAATAAAAGATAGTCATAAATTATTACCAGGAAGCAGAGCCTTATCCAGTCCTGTTATTGGCCGCTATAAGCAGCCGGTAATCTTATTGCTTTATTTCCTCGGGTCTTATTTTATGCGGCGATTTATTACGCTGCAGGATTAACACGTTCTTCAGAACGTATTAACCATGTTTTCGAACAGGGTCGGTCCCCTATTGCCGGTTGCCGGGGAATTCCCCCATTTTGAGCTGGCGCAGGGATCGAAAATTAAAGCATGTCGTGCGATTGATTAAGGAAATGACTATGAACCGTAGAGAAGCGATATTTTCGCTGAGTTCTCTGGTGGCGTCACTGGCTGTTGCGCCAAATTTGCGGGCGGCGGAACTGAAAAATGTGCCGCTGGATACGGCGATGAATGCCGATCACCTGCCACAACCAGTGTGGCAGCAGGGTTACCGGGTACTGACCAATGAAACGGACCGCAGGAACCTGGCGGCGATTTTTGACCGCCTGATCCCGGCGGATGAGCATGGGCCGTCCGCCAGCGAAGCGGGCTGCATCGAGTTTCTCGATGGTGAGCTGGCGGGCGATTACGGCACTGGCGCGGCGCTCTACCTTGAAGGACCACTGCAGCCGGAAAATGAAGAGCAACTGATGGGGAGCCCGCAGTTTCTTGCGCCGCCGGTTGAGCGCTATATGACCGGATTAAGCGCGCTGGAACGCTGGGCGCAACAGCACTATCAACACCCCTTTCATCAATTAAAAGCAGAGCAGATCGATCAATTTCTTACCGCGATGGAAGACGGAAAAATCAATTTAGGTGACGAAGTTAACAGTCAGGCCTTTTTTGAATTAATGCTGCAGAACGCGCGTGAGGGATATCTGGCCGATCCGATTTATGGCGGCAATAAAAATATGGTGGGCTGGAAAATGATTGGTTTTCCGGGCGCACGTTATGACTACCGACCTTATATCGACCGTCGCAATGAAAATTTAGCGTTAATTCCTGTCAGCCTGATCCCTGACAATTAATTTCCGGAGCTGAGTAATGTCGCAGGTAAGAAATAAAACTGACGTAGTCATTGTCGGAATGGGCTGGGCTGGCTCCGTGATGGCGGAAGAGCTGACGCGCGCGGGACTGAATGTGGTCGGAATTGAACGTGGCGCATGGCGTGATACCTCAACGGATTTCCCGCCGGCCGTCGACCCGGACGAGCTGCGCTGGCATACGCGGCGCAAAATTATGCAGCCGATGAGTGTGGAAACCACCACCTTCCGTAACCACAGCGGTCAGGATGCCGCACCGGTGCGTAACTGGTCGGCCTTCCAGTTTGGCTGGAACGTCGGTGGCGCCGGCACCCACTGGGCAGGCATGTCCTGGCGCTTCTCGCCATGGGATTTCGAGGTAGCGACGCAGACCCGCGAACGCTACGGCGCGGCAAAAATGAAAGGGTTACAGCTGCAGGACTGGGGCGTGACCTATGATGAGATGGCGCCTTTTTATGACCGCTTTGAACGCATTGCTGGCACCTCTGGCATCGCGGGCAATCTCAATGGTCAGCCACAACCTGGCGGCAATATTTTCGAAGGGCCGCGCTCACGCGATTACCCGACGCCGCCGCTGAAAGATACCCACTGGATGCGCAAGTACCGCCAGACCACCGGGCAGATGGGCTATCACCCGTTCACCATTCCGGCGGGTAATATTTCCCAGGCCTACGTGAACCCGCTCGGCGTCACCATGGGGCCTTGCACCTACTGCGGTTTCTGCGATTTCCACGGCTGCGGCAACTTCTCGAAATCATCGCCGCAGGCCTGCATTTTGCCCGCGCTGATGCGGCGTAAAAATTTCACCCTGCTGACCGAAACCGAAGTGCTGCACGCGGTGAAGCACGAAGATGGCAAGACGGTGAAAGGGGTGAAATTTATCACCCGCGAGGGCGTGGAAGGCTTCCAGCCAGCGGATATCGTCTGCATCACCGCCTATCAGATGGACAATGTGCGCCTGATGCTGCTGTCCGACGTTGGCGAGAAATACGATCCACGTACCGGCAAAGGCACCATTGGCCGCAACTATAACTACCAGACCTGCTCCACCGTCACTGGCTTCTTCGACGGCGAGCATATGAACCCGTTTATCGGCGGCGGTGCACTGGCGGTACAGATCGATGATTTCAACGGCGATAACTTCGACCACAGCAATCTCGACTTTATCGGCGGCGCGGGGATTATGGGCTTCAACACCAATGGTCGTCCGATCCAGAACATGAATGCGCTGCGTCCGGGCACCAAACGCTGGGGCAGTGAGTGGAAAGCGGGTTACGCCCGCGACTACCAGACTGCCGCCACCATCTTCTGCCAGGGCACCTCAATGCCGGTGCGCGACGCGTATCTCGATCTCGACCCGCGTTATAAAGATCGTCATGGCCAGCCGTTGCTGCGCATGACTTTCGACTGGAACCAGAACGATATCAGGATGGCGAGCTACGTCACTGAGCGTGCAGTGGAGATCATGAAGCAGACCGGCGGCAAACATCTGATGGTGGATAACCAGTCAGAGAAGAGCTGGAACCCCTATATGCAGCACAGCTCGCACACTATTGGCGGCGCGGTGATGGGCGCAGACCCAACCACCTCAGCCCTTAACCCTTACCTGCAGAGCTGGGATGCGCACAACCTGTTTGTGGTCGGCGCGTCAGCCTTCCCGAATAACGGCGGCTACAACCCGACGGTGACGGTGGGCGCACTGGCGATCCGCGCAGCGCAGGCGATTCACCAGTCGTATGTGAAAAATCCGGCGCCGCTGGTGGGGGCTTAACGATGAAAAAGAGCAAGAAAATCACTTATGGCCTTGCCGCGCTGGCGGTGGTGGCGGGGATTGGCGTCAGTGGTCGGCTGTGGATGGTGCTGGACAGCTCGCGCTCCTCGGTAGCGGACGACCAGCTGAAACTGGCCGATTTCCGCAGTACGGATCGGGAAGCAATTACGCGTGGCGAGTATGTGATGCGGCTGGCGGACTGCGCCGCCTGCCACCAGACCGATTTTTCCGGTGGCTATAAAATCGATACGCCGTTTGGCGCGCTGCTGACCTCCAACATCTCGCCCGACAAAGAGACCGGCATCGGCAATATGACCGAGCGCGATTTCTTTAACGCGGTGCGTCAGGGACGTGGCGATCACGGTTTCCTCTATCCGGCGATGCCGTACACGGCTTACACCAAAATCAGCGATGCGGAGATGCACGATCTGTGGGCATATATGTCCACTGTGCCTGCCGTCAGCCGCGAAATCGACGAAAATGCCGGGATGAACTTCCCGTATAACATTCGTCTGGCGATGATGGGCTGGAATCTGCTGTTCTTTGACAACAACGCGCTTGCCTCCAGCCCGGCGCAGAGCGCTGAGTGGAACCGCGGTAAATATATTGTCGACGGCCCGGCGCACTGCAGCGTGTGCCACACCGCGCGCAATCTGCTGGGCGGCGAAGTCAGCGACGGTTATCTGCAGGGCGGTTCGCTTGGCGACTGGTATGCACCGGATATTACGCCAAACCCGCATGCCGGTATCGGCAACTGGAGCAACGAGCAGGTGGCGGAGTATCTGAAGACCGGCTCAAACGGCGATAGCGTGGCGGCAGGCCCGATGGCGGAAGCAGTGGAGCACTCCACGCAATACTTCACGGCTGATGATTTGCAGGCGATTGCCACTTATCTGCGCGCGGTACCGGCTTCTGCCACGCCAGCCCCGCAGGGTTTCACCATGGAGAAAGCGCGCTATGAGCATGCGGCGCTGAGCTATGAAGTGAACTGCTCAGCCTGTCATGGCCTGGCGGGAGAGGGGATTCAGGGGATGGTACCGGCGTTTGCGGGCAATCACGCGATGCAAAACGATCCGACCAATATGATCCACGCGATGCTGCGCGGCGCGCGTGCGCCACATACTGAAGAGCGTCAGACGGCGGCGGGGATGCCTGCGTTTGACTGGAAAATGAATGACCAGCAGATCGCCGAGGTGCTGAACTACGTGCGATCCAGCTGGGGCAATAAGGGCAGCGAAGTGACGGTGCAGCAGGTCGCAGAACTGCGTAAACACACTGGCGCGAGCGAGAAGCTGAAAACGCCCGCGAACCAGCAATAAGCAAGCCGCCTTTCCCCGGCCAGGCAGGGGGAAAGGCGGTAGTTTCAAAGATTGCGTGCCGGGTCCTGACGTTCGTGCAGGAGAGTGACGATGTTTACGCCATGCGATGCAGGGCGAAAGTAGTTCACATGGCTTTCGCAGGGGAAACTGCATAAGCCGGGCCGAACGTCATCGCGCGATGCGCCGGGATGCGGGTGATTCCCGAGCATCTCCATGGTGTCAGCCAGCTTATCAAGATACTCCGCTGCTTGCAGAGAGCCGTGGTTTTCCAGCGTGTACTGCTGAATCTGCATCAGCGCATGCTGTGCATTACGGGTTAATTTATACGCCATTCTCCTTTAGCTCATCCCTTAGCTTGTTTAAAAATGCCGGGCCTTCCGCCATTTCTCCGCTGGCAATATCCCGATCGCCTTCATCCACTGCTGCCCGCAGACTTGTCATTTTCCAGGCTTCAAAATCCTCGGCAGAAATCATCACGGCAACAGGTTTGCCATGTTTACTCATCATAACTGGCTCGCGTTGTGCTTTCATTAGCAGTTCGCCGAACTGAGTTTTAGCCGCCTGGGCTGTCATCGTAACCATACGCACCTTCTGATTAAAATGGTCAGAATGATTAATCTAGTCGTTTTGCATTGCAGCTGCCAGCGTACTCCTTACCCGACGCCGGTTGCTGAAATCGTCAGTCCGCCTGTTGCTGTGCCCGCTCCAGGAGCCCCTGTGCGGAGGTGCGCGCCTCTGCCAGCACCTGCGCCATATCCACGCCCAGCATCCTGCCGTCCTGCTTAATGATTTTGCCATCGGCAATGACCGTTTCGACATTCTCTGGCCGGGCGGAGTAGACCAGCAGCGCCGCCGGATCGCCACCGCCGAAGCCGCTGAGATTCAGCGCGGCGGGGTTCACTATCTGGATATCGGCGCGTTTTCCCGTCTCCAGGGTACCGGTTACCGCCCCGAGTCCCAGCGCCTGCGCCGAGCGCCGCGTCGCCAGATCCAGCAACTGACGTGGATCGACACTGGCTTCATCGCGCTGCGCACCGCTTAACGTCAGCGCCGCCAGCCGCATACTGGCGAACATATCGGCGCTGCCCGCCAGCGAATTACCATCAATGCCCAGCCCCTGACGCTCAACCGTGCGAAAACGATCGAGGCGCGTCAGGCCATAGCCCACACGCTGCTCACTGAGCGGCGTCAGCGCCAGGCTGCCGCCCGCGCGCTGCAGTGCGGCGAGCTGTTGTTCACTGGCGTCGGTGGCATGCACCACAGTGAGGGCTGGGGAGAGGTGGTTGCCGTCAATCAGCGCATTAAACATGGCATCAGCATCGCCGCTGACATGCACCTGCACCGGCAACTGATGGTCGCGGGCGAACTGATATTCGCGTTTGCGCAGCGCCCAGTTGGCGTCACTGTTCAGGTCGCGCGGCAGACGCCAGGCCAGACCCACCTGCACACGCGGATCCTGCTGCTGCGCCAGCTGACCCAGATGCTGCAGATCGATGGGATGACGCGTGGTTTTATCCGGGCCACCGTAGTACATAATGGCGCGGATACCGCTGCTTTTCAGCGCCCGCAGCCCGGCATCGCCCCATGCCGGGCCGTGGATATTGTCAAAAAAATCCCCGCTGGTAGTAATGCCGCCCTGCAGCAGCTCCAGCGCACCGCTGTACATCGCGATGTAAATATCCTGCGGTTGCATCACCTGCGCCAGCCGGTTGCTGACCGGGAAAAATTTGCCCTGCTGATTACGAAACTGGCCGCGCATGGTGGTGACCCACAGGTGGGAGTGCGCATCGACAAAGCCTGGCAGCACCATCTTGCCGCTGGCATCGATCACGCTGGCGTCTGGCGCTGACAGGTTGTGACCAATCTGCACAATCTGATTATCGTGGATCAGAATATCGCTTTGCGGCAGATCCGCCGCGCCGGGCTGCATGGTAAGCAGATAACCATTTTTAATCAGCAATTTATCTGATGCGGCGGCACAGGCAGCGCTCGCCAGAAGACCTAAAGAGAGCAGCGGAAGTAGCAATCGGTTCGAAAACATATACACTCCGTTTTGAAATTTAATTTCTATAAAATTATTTATCAAAATAAAAATTTTACACAAAAGTTGTCAGTAATTTTTATCTGAGCCTCTGGGAATAAGGGTTTACTCTAAGTGTAGCCATAATGCTGTGCTTTCCATGCTGAAAAAATAGTTTTAACTGGCTCACAAAATAGCAATTAAATGTTCCATTTTTCACGCGTTAGAATTAATATTTCATTTGCGCGTTAAGCGCTATGGTTCAGATGGGGACGCCACTCGATCAATTTCCGGGGGGTAAGCGATTGAGTGGCGTCATCCCTGAAGGGGCATTCAAGATATTTTCCGATTTCGGGCGACATGTTTATGTCGCCCTTTTTTTTGCACCCGGATGCAAAAATGTTGTCTTTTTGTGATCAAACTCCTCAGTTTTGCTTTTCCCCGATTGACTGTCATTTCGCCTTGCTCAATATTCTTCGTTGCCAGGGGCAGTAAAAAAGATCAAACCGACACCAGTGGTTTCGTTAATTTTGCACCCGGGTGCAAAAAGGGTGGCTGGTTGCCTTTGCTAATAATAAAAATTCTTACCCTACAGGATAAAACTATGAAAATCATAAAGTTGATGTTGGTGGCGTTGAGCGTGCTGCTCACCTGCAGCGCCTGGGCGAAAACGTATACCGTCGGCGTGGCGCTGGCGAATTTCGACCTGAATTTCGTCTCGATCCTGCGCACGCAGATGATCAATGAGCTGAAAACGCTGGGGATGAACAGCCAGTTCTCCGATGCCAAAGGGGATGTGGCGCTGCAGGTGCAGCAGGTGGATGACTTTATCAACCAGGGCGTCGACGCCATTATCCTCAACCCGGTTGACACCCAGGGGGTGCGGCCGATGATGGAAGCGGCGAAACGCGCCAATATCCCGCTGATCTTCGTCAACCGCAAACCAGAAGTGAAACTGGACGGCAAAATGGCGTATGTCGGTTCCGATTCGGCATTAAGCGGCAAGCTGCAGATGGAAGCGCTGGCGAAGAAGATGAACTATCGCGGCAACGTCGCCATTATTATGGGCGCGCTGTCGAATGAAGAGGCTCGTGAACGTACCCGTGCAGTGGAAGAGGTGATCGCCCAACATAAAGAGATGAAAGTAGTGGAGAAACAGACCGCTAAGTGGCAGCGCAATGAGGCGGTGGATGTGGTCTCCGGCTGGTTATTGAACGGCAGCCCGATTGACGCCATTGCCGCCAATAACGATGAAATGGCGATTGGCGCCATCATGGCGCTGAGCCAGGCGAAAAACAGCAAAGTGCTGGTCGCGGGTATCGATGGTACACCGGACGGTCTGCAGTTTATTAAGAACGGTCAGATGGCGGTGACGGTATTCCAGGATGCGAAAGGCCAGGCTATCGGCGCGGTGCAGGTCGTCCAGGCGATGCTGGAGCAGAAAAAAACTGAACCCTACAACTGGATCCCGTACGAAACGGTGACGCTGGATAACTACGCCAGCTTTGCCAGTAAAAATCAGAAATAAAAACCTCTCTCTTATCCTGTTTTGCACCCGGGTGCAAAAAACAATACTCAAGGAGTCCGGAAATGATTAATGGCGAAAGACATATCCCGCGCCCACTGCGCTGGGCAATGATTGGTGGCGGACGGCTGAGCCAGGTGGGGTACAAACACCGTACCGGTGCGCTGCGTGATAACACCGCTTATCAGCTGGTCGCCAGCGCGTTTGATATCGATGCCGCACGCGGGCGTGAGTTTGGCGTCAATCTCGGCATCGCGCCAGAACGCTGCTATGACAACTACCGCCAGCTGCTGGAAGAAGAGGCGAAGCGGCAGGATGGCGTCGAGGTGGTATCTGTCGCCACGCCAAATGGCACGCATTACGAAATCACCCGCGCCGCACTGGAAGCCGGTATTCATGTTATCTGCGAAAAGCCGCTGTTTTTCACCAGCGCAGAAGCGCGTGAAATCAAGGCGCTGGCGGAGCGCAAAGGGCTGATTGTCGGCGTCACCTATGGCTTTTCCGGCCATCCGCTGCTGATGCAGATGCGCGCGATGATCGCCAAAGGCGAGATCGGTGATGTGCGTATGGTGGAGCTGCAGTACACCCACGGTTTCAGCGCCAACGACAGCGCCGATAAATTCAGTGATGCGCAGAAGTGGCGGGTGGACCCGAAAATTGCCGGACCGACCTTCGTGCTGGGCGATATCTCCACCCACACCTACTACATTTCGCAGCTGGTGCTGCCGGAGATGCGCATCAAATCGCTGCTGTGCGATCGCCAGAGCTTTATTCCGTCACGCGCCCCGCTGGAAGACAACGCCATGGTGCTGATGCACTACGAAAACGGCGCGGTCGGCCGCATGTGGGCGTCCTCAATCAATGCCGGGTCGATGGACAGCCAGAGCATTCGCGTAATCGGCTCACGCGCCAGCCTTGAGTGGAGCGATTACAACCCGGGCGAACTGAAATATGAAGTGCAGGGGCAGCCGAACCAGCTGCTGCACCACGGTATGCCTTACCTCGATGAAAGCGCGCTGGCGGATGAACGTCTTGGCGCGCTGCATACCGAAGGACTGTCCGAATCCTGGGCCAACATCTATCTGAAATTCGCCATCGCTATCAGCGCAAAACAGCGCGGCGATGAGCAAACCCTGAACAATCTGATCTACCCGGGTATCGACGCCGGGCTGGAAGGGGTGCGCTGGCTGGAAAACTGCGTGCGCTCCGCCGACAACGGCGCCAGCTGGGTTAACTTTGAGTAAGGAACTGACATGAAGCTTTCATTTTGTACCGACAGTCTCGGCCATCTGCCGTTTGAGCAAATGCTGGATAAATTGCTGGAACTGGGAGTGTATGGCGTGGAGATGACCACCGGCGGCTGGTCTTCTGCGCCGCATCTGCGCACTGATGAACTGCTGGCCAGCGCCAGTCAGCGCCAGCAGCTGCTGCAGGCGCTGGAAAGTCGCGGCATGAGCATTGCCGCGCTGAATGTCTCCGGCAACCCGCTCGACCCGGGCGAACTGGGCCAGCGCCACAAGAGTGATACCGATAAGGCGCTGCAGCTGGCCGGGCTGTTAGGGGTAAAAAAGATCGTGATGATGAGCGGCCTGCCACCCGCCAGCCCGCAGGATACGATACCGAACTGGATCACCTACACCGTCAGCTGGCCGCCGACGCTGAAAAACTGCCTCGACTATCAGTGGAATGAGGTGGCAATCCCTTACTGGCAGAGCCTGGTGCGCCGCGCGCAGGAGTGCGGCGTCGAGCGCTTTGCACTGGAGAACTTCAGCTCGATGCTGGTGTGGAACCCGGAAACGCTGTTCCGCCTGCGTGATGCCGTCGGGCCGATGGTCGGGCTGAACCTCGATCCCAGCCACCTGCTGTGGATGGGCGCGGACCCGATTGCCGCCGCACGCGCGCTTGGCCCGGCTATCCACCATGTGCACGGCAAGGATGTGCGGCTCGAACGCGGGCTGGTCAATGTCAACGGTCTGCTGGAAACCAAACCGGTGGAGGACGTGGCGAACCGCGCATGGAACTATGTCGCGGTGGGTTGCGGCCAGGATCTGCAGTGGTGGAAGGCGTTCTTCTCGGTAGTGCGCATGATGGGCTACAACGACTGGGTATCGCTGGAGATGGAAGATCTTACCATGTCGGTTGAGGCTGGCGTTACCTCCTCCATTGCCGCCCTGCAGCAAACCATCAGTCAGTGATCGCGCTCATCCTGCCATCAACCCGCCTGGTGACAGGTGGGTTAAACGCTAAGCACACCAAATCTGAAACCGAACAGCAATGCATAAACTTAAAGCACGATGAATCTGAAACCGAACAGCAACGCATAAGCCTGGGGCGCAGGGAACACGGTCAGCGGAGGAAAGCGTCCCGCGCCATGGACGGCGCGGGCCGAGCGGTCACGGATGACGAAAAGCGTCTTTGCGGAGCTGACCGTGTTCCCTGAGCAGGCATCGAACTAAAAGCCATACCCATGAGCAGGCACCGAACCAAAAGCACCCCCGAGCAAGGTCTTCACCACCACGCTAAACCCGCCTGGCAACAAGCGGGTTTTCGCTTTTTCTGCCACACAACAGCACAAAACGACACAGCACAATCTGACAAACTTTAAAATTGTACAATCGTACATAAATAGTTTCTTTATGCTGATATTTACTTTTATTTTCTATTTTAAGGAATTAAATTCTGATATTTATTATTTTAAAGTGGTATGTATGTTGTTGTATGTGAATTTTTTTGAATGAATTATTCAGGATTTAACGATTTTCTTACACGGCTGGCAGGATTAGGATGCACTCCATCAAACGAAACCCGCTTAAATCATTTACCGAATGGAGTTAATCATCATGCGTATTATCAAAAAAACTGTGCTTGCTGTGGCCCTGCTTAGTGGCTTTTCCGCCAGCGTATTCGCCGCGACGGAAGTACGTAGCGACGCAGGCCAGCACGTGACCGGCCATATCACTGTTTCTGGCGCATCTACCGTGGATGACGTGGTCGCGGGGCTGAATAAGAAAGCAGAACAGGCTGGCGCTTCTGCCTTTAAAGTCACCGCGGTTGGCGGTAAAGACAAACTCTGGGGCAGCGCAGAGTTACTGAAGTAAACGTTTTACCCTCACTGACCTGTGTTATTTTTTGCTCGCCCTGGTGGCGAGCTTTTTTATGCCTGTCACGCCGCCCGGCGGCAAGACACACGGTTGCAGCCAGGACGTTTCGCTTCATACAGCGCCGCATCGGCGGTGGCGTAAAGATCAGCGAAATCGCTGCCGCACGCACCGTAACGGACGCCGAGGCTGACGGTCACCAGCCGGTCCGGCAACACATCCAGCTCTGCCGCCAGAGTTTGCAGCCGCTATGCTCAGTAAACAGCGTCACCACTGCCTGATTGTCATGATCGGGCGTGAGGAACGGAGCCTGATGCACCAGATCGCGGGCGGTCAGTTTGTTTCCGATATTTGTCGGCACGCCAAAAAAACGTGAGGAGGGGGACATTCCGGTGCTCCAAAATCAGCCAGCACGCAGAGTAAGAGCAGTGGATGACAGTTTTATGCCCGTTGAGCGTTTTGTGAAAAAGTCGGAAAAGGGTGCGACTTAAGGCAAATTGCCAGTAAAAGCAGGATCGCCGCTGAGCCTGCGGGCAGTGGAATCTATTGTTAAAATTCTCACATCTATTGCGCCGTTTTTCTGGTGTTTATCGCGGTTTGCTGGCGGTTTTTATAGCGATAAATTCTGATTTATTGCGCTAATCATCAGGCTTGTCTCGCCTTATCACCGTGCTTCACAGTAAATGCGCTGGATTGTGATAATAATATCACTTAAGTGTAACTAAACATAAACATACCCTCCCTATATTGACTGCTTTGTTTTTGGGAGGGAAGACCATGCGTAACTGGAGTGAACCGAAGAAGAACAAAGCCCACATCGAACTGATCCCGATGATCGACGTGATGATGTTCTTGCTGGTGTTTTTTGTGTTGATCAGCCTGAACGTGATCCCGGCGCACGGACTGAAAACTCAGCTGCCAGCGGCGGGCAGCGCCCAGCAGCTGAAACCGCAACAGAAAGCGATTATCACCCTTGGCTCGAACGATCAGCTACAGCTGGATGGCCAGCCGATTGCGCTGGATGCGCTGGTCAGCACGCTGAAGCGGCAGCAGCAGGGCGATCAGCCAACCACCATTATCGTCAACAGCGATAAAGAGGTGGCGGTGGAGCGTCTGGTCGCGGTGATGGATAACCTGCGCCAGGGCGGTTTCTACTCTGTCTCAATCGCCACCCGGAAGCTGTGACATGTATCTTTTCTATCGTACACGTCACCTTACCAGCTGGCTACCCGCACTGTTGCTGGGCGGAGCCATCCTGTTCAGCAGTCAGCAGGCGTCGCTCAAAGTGATGCCGCGTTATGACGACACCACGATGGAGCTGGCGCTGGTGGAAGCGCCGCCTGCAGCGGAACCCGTTGCTGTGCCGCAGCCTGAACCGGAGGTGGAATCGCCGCCGCCGGAACCTGAGCCACAACCCGAGCCTCAGCCTGAACCAGAACCCGTCGTTCCTGCGCCGGAACCGGTGGTTGCCGCACCACCAAAGCCGCAGCCGAAACCCAAACCTAAGCCTGAAGTAAAAGCGAAGCCGAAAGCGCAGGAAAAACCGCGCCCGGCGACGACCCCCACACGCACCGCCGCGACGACAACGAAACCGCCCGTTGCCAGCGCACCCGCGCGCCCTGCCGCTCCACAAGTCAATGTACAGGCACTGGAGAATGGGTATTTAGTGGCGCTGCGCCGTGAACTCGACAGCCTGAAACGCTACCCGACCGGGCGTCAGGCCTCGCTGGAGCGGCCGCAGGGTAGTGTCGAAGTGTGGCTGGAAGTGGATCGCAGCGGACGGGTGCTGAATTCCGGCATCGCCACTAAGCACCGCAGCATGCTGCTCAACCGCGCCGCCAGCAGCAGTTTACAGAATCTCCACCAGGTAAAGCCTTTCCCTGAACAGGCTTTCGCCGGACAAAGCACCAAACGTTTCACCGCCACCTTTAATTATCAGGCGCCGTAGGCCCTGAGATAACTTTTATCGTTACGGGATGGAAACAATGAAATCTTTTACGCTCTCTGGGATTTATCTGTCGCTGCTGTCGGCATGGTTGCCGGCTGCGGTGATGGCGGAAGAGTCGACTGATGTCGGCACGATCAATGTGCTGGGCCAGGCGCTGGGCGGCGGCATGATGGTGCAGGATGACAGCGCCAAAGCCCGCTCGACGCTGACCAAAGAGGCGCTGGATAAAATGCCTGCCGCCGGTAACGCGCTCGATAAGCTGAAATACACCCCGGGTCTGAACGTTAACAGCAATGACGCCAGTGGCATGAGCGGCATTGATTACACCATGCGTGGCATGAATTCCGATCAGATTGGCCTGTCGATGGATGGCATCCCGATTAACGATTCCGGCAACTATAACGTCTATCCTAACCTGGTCGGCGATGCGGAAAACCTGCAGGAGATCTTTGTCACCCAGGGGGCGTCGGAAGTGGATGGGCCGCACATTGGTTCCAGCGGCGGTAATATCGGTCTGGTGACGCGTCGCCCGGCGAAAGACTTCGGTGGTTTTGTGAAGCAGACGCTGGGCAGTAACGATCTCAGTAAAACCTTTGCCCGTCTGGAAACCGGTGAATATAACGGCTTCAGCAACTGGCTCTCCTATTCCCACACCGAAGCGAAAAAATGGCGTGGTGAAGGGCGACTCTATTCGGATAAATTCGAACTGAATTCGCTGTACGAAGATGGCAACGGCAACAGCAGCAACCTGGTGATGAAATATAACCGCCAGAACAACGCCAACTACAACACCATCAGCAAGGCGCAGTTTGAAGAGGAAGGGCGTGATTACGACTATGCCACCACGCCGCAATACAACAGCAGCGGTCAGCTGAGCCGCTACTACAAGCTGAACCGTAACCCGTTTGAAAACTTTACCCTGTCATTTACCCAGCGACTGCAACTGCGTGATAACCTGGCGCTGACACTGCAGCCTTACTACTACTGGGGCAACGGTGGCAGCTTCACTGGCCAGAGCGCATCGACGCTGTCGGCCACCTCGGATCGCGCCGGGCAGTATGATCTCAGCAATCTCTCTTCTGACACCTACTACCGGCCGTCATGGACGCAGACCTGGCGTCCGGGCATCACCACCAAACTGAAGTGGGATATTAACGATCAGCACAGCCTGGATATCGGCTACTGGTATGAACGCGCGCGTCAGCTGCAGACTCAGCCGTTTATTAGTATCAATGCCGACGGCAACCCGTCAGACATCTGGGGACAGCCGGGCAACAGCGGCCAGGTGACCGATGCCAATGGCAAGGTGGTGCAGGGACGTAATCAGTACACCGTCACACCAGCGCAGAAAGTGTGGCTGCAGGACACCTGGTATGTCACCTCCGACTGGACGCTGGTGGGCGGGCTGGCGTATCAGCATGTGGAGCGTATCGGTGAGAACCGTGGCAGCCTGTATAACGTGCCGGAAAACCGCAAAGCCACTTACGATGAGTGGCTGCCGAACTTTAGCGCCAGCTACCGCGTTAATCAGGAAAACCAGCTGTTCTATAACCTGACGCGCAATATGCGTACGCCGCCAAACTACGTGCTGTACAACGTCGGCGACTCCATCAGCACCCGGCCTGAACTGAGCTGGAACCATGAACTGGGCTGGCGCTATCAGCAGGAAGATATGCTGCTCAGCGCCACGCTGTTCTATATGCGCTACAGCGATCGTCAGGTGTCGACCACCAACGCGGATGGCGATTACGAGATGATGAATATCGGCAACGTGGAAAACAAAGGCGTGGAGCTGGAGCTGAGCGGATTACTGCCGCATCACTTCAACTATTACACCTCTTATACCTTCACCGATGCGAAACAGAAGGATGACATTGTCAGTAATGGCAACAACCCGCTGCCGACCGCGGGCAAGAAAGTCACCAATACGCCAGAGCACCTGCTGAACCTGACGCTGGGCTATGACGACGGCCTGTATTACGGCAGCGTCAGCGGCAAGTACGTCGGCGCATTCTATGGCGATCTGACTAACGACGAGAAGATTGGCGGGCGCACGGTGGTCGATCTGTCGGCGGGCATCCATCTGCCAGTGGATAAAAAGATTGTGAAGAGCGCGGCGCTGCGTTTTGGCGTCAGCAACCTGTTCGACAAAGAGTATCTGTCGTCAGTGCGCTCCACCACCTTTAACGCGGTGGACTATAACGGCGTCAGCGCCAGTACGCCGTATTACAACGTGGGCGAAGAACGCACCTTTAGCGTCTCGCTGGAAGCCACCTTTTAACCGGGAGACCGCCTGATGGACGCTAATTTACTGCACGATATTATTTTCTATGTGATGTACGCCTCACTGGTGATCGCGCTGGTGATCATGATTGAACGCGCGCTCTATTTTGCCTGGACGCAGCGCCAGGCGCGCAGGCTGCAGCAGGCGCTGACCTCGCAGGTGCGCCGCGCCAGCGATCTGCCCGATACGCTGACACAGCGCAGCAGCCTGCCGTGGTCGGTGATCCAGCCGGTGCTGGAACAGAAACATGATACGACCGATCGCCGCGCGCTGGACGATATGATTGAAAGCCAGTTCCTGCTCAGTAAAGGCCAGATGGGGCGTGGCCTGTGGCTGCTGGAGACCATCGTCACCGCCGCGCCGCTGCTGGGACTGCTCGGCACGGTGATGGGGATTATTGAAACCTTTAAAGCGCTGGCGGCTTCCGGCGTCTCTGAACCGAGCCTGGTGTCGGCCGGAATGGGCACCGCGCTGTATGCCACCGGGCTGGGGATTGCTATCGCATTGTTGTGTCTGGTGGGGAATAATTACCTGCAAAGCCGTATGGAACGGATTAATGAGCTGCTGAAGGTGCTGCTGATCCGTGCCGCGGCGCCAGCCAGCAGACCGCAGGGAGAAGAAGATGGCAACTGGGCCGAGCGTGGAGCGCAACGTTATGCGTGACTGGCGTCAATGCTGGCGGTCACTGCGCCGCCTGCTGGCGGCTGCATGGGGCGGCAGTTTACTGTTAATGAGCCAGCAGGCGACGGCGCGGGTGGCGATCCCGGGTTATGAGCTGGTGTATACCGCCCCGGCGGAAACCACGCTGAATAATGATGACCTGCGCGACAGTGCCGCTGTCTGGCGGGAAATGCTCGCCAGCGCCAGGCAGCGGATTGATATCGCCCAGTTTTATGTGGCGGATCAGCCCGGCTCACGGCTGGAAGGGGTACTGGCGCAGCTGAAAGCCGCAGGCGAACGCGGGGTGAAAATCCGCTTTCTGCTGGAGCAAAAAGGCATCCGCATGTCCACCGCCAGCACGCTGGAGCAGCTGAAAGCGATTCCCAATCTGGAGCTGCGCATTATTCCTTACCAGCAGCTGAGCGGCGGGATTCTGCATGCTAAATATCTGCTGGTGGATGGTCAGCAGGCATTTGTCGGCAGTCAGAATTTTGACTGGCGCGCGCTGGAGCATATTCAGGAAACCGGACTGCTGATCGGCGATAATCGTGTGGTGCCGCAGATCCAGGCGATCTTCGATCAGGACTGGCAGGCGCAGGCGCTACTGGCGGCAGGCAAAACCGTGCCGCCGCTGCCTTACCGGCCTGATGCGCAGACGCACCAGCACTATCTGCTCGCCAGTCCGCGCGCCTACAACCCGCCCGGTGTGCTGGATTCGCAGAGCGAGCTGCCGCGTTTGCTGGCGACGGCGCAACAACGGGTGCGGGTACAGGTGATGGACTATGCCCCGCTGTCGTACGGTCCGCAGCGCAGCAGGCCGTACTATGCGCCGATCGATAATGCGCTGCGCAGTGCGGCGGCGCGTGGCGTGCAGGTCGAGCTGATGGTGGCGGACTGGAACACCGGCAAACCAGAGATCGCCTATCTGAAGAGTCTGGCGCTGGTGCCGAATATCCAGATTAAAGTGGTGACCATTCCGCAGGCGCAGGCCGGGTTTATCCCGTTTGCCCGCGTGATCCACAGCAAAATCATGACGATTGACGGCAAGCTGGCGTGGATTGGCACCAGTAACTGGAGCGGCGGCTATTTTGATAACTCGCGTAATCTGGAACTGGTGCTCAATGACCAGCAGATGGCTGAGCGGGTGGATAAGCTGTATCGGCAGCTGTGGGACAGCCCCTATGCCGCACCGCTGCGCATTGATGAGACGTACCCGGAGCCCAACCCGGGCGGCAGGAAGTAGTCTGCCTGGTGTTCAGCCGCAGAAGGCGCTGGCCTGCGGCTGAACAACGTTAGCGCCAGTAAACCGCGACGCGCTGCCCGTTAATCAGTTCAATGTTTACCGGCAGATCAAAAATTGCTTCCAGCACTTCCGGCTGCATCACTTCCTGCGGCGTGCCGCGGAAAAACACTTCGCCATGTTTCATCGCCAGAATGTAATCAGAGTACGCCGACGCAAAATTGATATCGTGGATCACCAGCACAATCGACTTGCCCAGCTCATCGGCAGCGCGGCGCAGCTGCTGCATCATCGCCACGCTGTGCTTCATATCGAGGTTATTCAGCGGCTCATCCAGCAGCACATATTTGGTGTCCTGGCACAGCACCATGGCGACAAAGGCGCGCTGGCGCTGGCCGCCGGAAAGCTCATCAAGATAGCGGTTACGCAACGCCAGCAGGTCGAGAAACGCCAGCGCCTGCTCTATATGCTGGCGATCGGTTTCGTTCAGCCGCCCTTTACTGTAGGGGTAGCGGCCAAAGCTCACCAGGTCCCACACCGTCAGGCGGCTGGTAAAGTGGTTTTCCTGGCGCAGCACCGACAGCACCTGCGCCAGCTTTTCACTGTTGGCATCAGTGACTTCCAGCGCGTCAACGCGCACCTGGCCGCTGTCTGGCGTCAGCAGACGGCTCATCACCGACAGCAGCGTCGACTTGCCTGCGCCGTTAGCGCCGATAATCGAGGTGATGCCGGAAGAGGGCAGCGTTTCGTTGATCTGCTGCAGTACCGGCTGGCTGTCATAGTGTTTACTGACATTGTTGACTTCAATCACTTCGCGACCTTTTTCAGCAGTAAATAGATAAATAACCCGCCGCCGATAAACTCAATCACCACCGACAGGGTGCCCGCCATAGCAAACAGCCGTTCAAGGATCATCTGGCCGCCGAGCAGCGTCACCAGCGCTACCAGCACCACGCCAGGCAGCAGATGGCTGTGCCGCCACGAGCCAATCAGCGGGTAACTCAGATTAACGATTAGCAGGCCAAGGAAGGTCATCGGCCCGACCAACGCGGTGGAAACCGATACCAGCAATGAGATCAACAGCAGCAGGCCGGTGATCTGGCGCTTATACGCCACACCCAGCGCCGTTGCGTTGCTGGCGCCGAGGGCGATCACATCCAGCTGATGGCGCATACGCCAGACAATCAGCGTTACCAGCACGATGATCACGGCGGAGATCAGCAGCACCTCGCTGCCGGCACGGGTGAAAGTGGCGAACATCCGGCTCTGCAGAATGGCGAACTCACCGGGCGACAGAATACGCTGCATCAGGCCCGAGCTGCTGCGGAACAGGGTGCCAAAGATCAGGCCGATCAGCAGCACACGGTGCAGATCCAGCCTGGCGCCGCTCAGCAGCCAGCGATACAGCCAGGTGGCGAACAGTACCAGCTGCAGGGTTTCCGCCAGGAAACGCCCGACGCTGCCAAACAGACGCAGCCCGCCGCTATCGAGCATAAAAATCAGCAGCGTCTGGATTAAAACAAACAAGGACTCCAGCCCCATCACCGACGGCGTCAGAATGCGGTTTTGCGTGATGGTCTGGAACAGCAGAGTGCTGATCCCGGCGGCAAACGCCACCAGCACCATAGTGGCAAGGATCTGCGCGCGATGTTTCAGGATGTAGCTGATATTGCCGTGCAGCTGAATGGTCATAAACAGCAGCGCCAGCACCAGCGCCAGACCCGCGAGCAGCAGCAGACGTTTCGCCGGAGAGAGGGCATTACTGCGCATGGCGTTTGCCCCGCAGAATCAGCAGCAGGAAGATCGCCGCACCCAGCACGCCAAGCAGGGCGCTGACCGGGATCTCAAACGGATGGATAATCAGGCGGCCAATAATATCGCAGGCCGTCACCAGCGCCGCGCCGAGCAGCGCCACCCACGGCACCGTACGCCGCAGATTATCGCCCATCACCATACTGATAATATTCGGCACAATCAGGCCAAGGAATGGCAGCACGCCCACGACCACAATTACCACGCCGCTGATCATGGCGATCATCGCCATGCCGGTCAGCATAATCTGGTGATAGTGCAGGCCGACATTCACGGAGAACTCGCGTCCCATTCCCGCCACGGTAAAACGATCGGCGATGATCGCCGCCAGCAGGGTGATCGCGCCGACGCCCCACAGCAGTTCATAGCGCCCGGACATTACGCTGGAGAAGTCGCCCGATTCCCAGCCACCCAGTGACTGCAGCAGATCGAACTTCATCGCCAGAAAAGTGGTGACCGAACTAAACACCGCGCCCAGCATAATCCCGGCCAGCGGCACCATCAGCGAGGATTTCTGGCGGATGCGCTGGATCAGCAGCATAAACAGTGCGGTGCCGAGCAGAGCGAACAGCGTGGCGACCACCATCTTCATCATTACCGGGGCCGCCGGGGCGAAAATCATCACCAGCAGCAGGCCGAGGCTGGCGGACTGCGTGGTGCCGGTGACCGACGGTTCGACAAAGCGGTTTTGCGTCAGCATCTGCATGATCAGCCCGGCGACGCTCATCGCGCTGCCAGCCAGCACCAGTGCAGCGGTGCGCGGGAAGCGGCTGATGAACAGGATCTCGCGCATCTCCGGATCGTGCCACAGGCTGGCGAACGTCATCTGGCTGGCGCCAACAAACAGGCTGCAAAGCATCAGGCCCAGCAACAGCGCCAGGCCTGCAATAAAGGCGAGGGATTTCATTTAGTGCTGGGCGGCTGTCTTATCCAGAATCTGTTGCAGCTGGGTCATCAGCTGGCTGTAGCTCTGGATGCCCCCGGCGATATACAGCGACGCAGAGTCGAAGTAGACCACATGCTGGTTTTTCCAGGCATTCGTTTTGCGCACCAGCGGATTATCCAGCACCTGCTGTGCGGACTGATTACCCTGACGACCAATGGCGTTATCGCGATCCAGCACAAACAGCCAGTCCGGGTTGGCCTGCAGGATAAATTCCGGCGAAACCGCATTACCGTGCTTGCCGGTTTGCGGGAACTGGGTGGCAGGCCTGAAGCCCAGCACATCATAAACAAAACCAAAACGTGAGCCTGGTGAGTGGGCGCTTATTTTGCCGCCGTTGACCATCAGCATTAGCGCGCTACCGGCGCCCGCGGACGATTTACGCAGTTCAGCGATCTGCGCATCAAACGCCGCCAGCAGCTCCTGCGCTTTCTGCTCTTTGCCGAAGATGGCTGCCAGCTGTTCGGTACGCTGTTTCAGGCTGGCGGTGAAGTTTTTCGGGTCAATTTCAAGGGAGATGGTCGGCGCGATTTCACTCAGTTTGTCGTAGGCCTCATGCGCGCGTGCGCCGGCGATAATCAGGTCCGGTTTGGCGTTGCTGATCGCTTCATAGTCAGGCTCGAACAGGGTGCCGGCATTGAAATAAGCTTTGTCGTTATATTTTGCCAGCAGCGCCGGGTAGTGGGCATCGGTCTGCACCACGCCGATCACTTTAATACCAAGGGCATCGGCAATATCCAGCGTGTTCGGGTTAAGGATCACCACGCGCTGCGGGTTTTTCGGCACGCTGGTGGTACCCTGGGCGTGAACGATCTGCAGCGTATTTGCACTGTCGGCGGCGAAAGCGGCAGCGGAGCATGCCAGTAAAACGGCAAGCAGAGATGAAGCCAGCATAGAGGTGAAGCGCATTTTTCCTCCTGAAAATGGATGCGGCAATCGTGATGAGAATGCTTATCATTAAATATTGTGAGCGGATAATAACGGCAAAATATGGGCAAAACCAGCGCAGCGGCAATATTGCGCTGCCGCAGGGGGTATAACGCATGATAAGGGCAGTGATTATGATGATTGTGAAGGGAGTGTGGGCGATATAAGTGATTGAAATAAAACTATATTGTTATGTTTTGCAAAGTATTGTATGCGAAAGCCCTAATTGTGGAGATATTATGAATTTGAAACGCTTGCTCTGGTAATGATAAGCGTTCTCGTTATCATGCGTGTACTTTTACATTTGCACACAATTTGAGAAACGAGATGAACAGAAAAGGATGTTTTCGTTTACACCCGCTGGCGCTATTACTGACCACGCTGGTCAGCGCGACGGCGCAGGCCGCTCAGGAAAGTGATGAGGGCGTGCTGGTGGTGCATGAAACTGCAGAACAGGAATTAAAACAACAGCCTGGCGTGTCGGTTATCACCGCAGAAGACATTGCCAAAAGCCCGCCGGTAAACGACCTTTCTGACATCATCCGTAAAATGCCCGGTGTGAACCTGACCGGCAACAGCGCCACCGGCAGCCGTGGCAACAACCGCCAGATTGATATCCGCGGCATGGGCCCGGAAAACACCCTGATCCTGATTGATGGCGTGCCGGTTAACTCGCGTAGTGCGGTGCGTTACAGCTGGACCGGCGAGCGCGACACGCGCGGCGACAGTAACTGGGTGCCAGCGGAAATGGTCGAGCGTATTGAAGTGCTGCGCGGCCCGGCGGCGGCCCGTTACGGCTCTGGCGCAGCGGGGGGCGTCATCAACATCCACACTAAACGCCCGACCAAAGAGTGGCACGGCTCACTGTCGTTCTTCACCAGCCAGCCGGAAGACAGCAAAGAGGGCGACACTAAGCGCACCAACTTCAGCCTCAGTGGTCCGCTGGCGGGTGACGTGCTGACCATGCGTCTGTACGGCAATCTGAATAAAACCGCAGCGGATGCTTTCAATATCAACCAGGAGCAAAACGGCTCGTATGCCGCCGGGCGTGAAGGCGTGCGCAACAAAGACATTAATGCGCTGGTGTCGTGGAAAGTCACGCCGTCGCAAATCGTCGATTTCAGCTACGGCTACAGCCGTCAGGGCAATATCTACGCCGGTGATACACAATACAGCAACGGCAACCTCAGCCCGAACGGCCTGGTCGAGACGCTGTATGGCCAGGAAACCAACCGCATGTACCGCCAGTCTTACGGCGTAACGCACAACGGCTTCTGGGCGTGGGGTGACAGTAAGCTCAGCTTTAACTACGAGAAAACCCACAATACCCGTCTGCAGGAAGGCTCCACCGGACGTGTGGAAGGGATGATTAACAGCGATGAGTACGCCACCAGCCGACTGGAAAACTATCGTGCTGCGGGTGAGGTCAATATTCCGCTGGATCTGTGGGTGGAGCAGACGCTGACACTGGGCAGTGAATGGCACCGTGAACAACTGAATGATCCCGCCTCGATGATGGCGACGAATGCCAGCAATGTCACGATTGGTGGTGTCTCTGGCGATCCGGCGCAGCGCAGCCCGGAGAACAGCGCGGAGAATCTGGCGCTGTATGTGGAGGATAATATTCAGCCGTGGGAAGGTACACATCTGATCCCGATCCTGCGCGTGGATCATCACAGCCAGTTCGGCAGCAACTGGACGCCAGGCTTTAACTTTGCTCAGGATCTCGGCGAGAACTTTAAGCTGAAAGCCGGTATTGCCCGCGTGTTTAAAGCGCCAAACCTGTATCAGAGCAGCGAGGGGTATCTGCTGGCGACCCGTGGCAACGGTTGCCCGGTCAGTATCACCACTGGTAACTGCTATCTGATGGGTAATGGCGATCTGGATGCTGAAGTCAGTGTGAACAAGGAGGTGGGACTGGAGTTCGCGGCGCAGGGCTACGCTGCTGGTATCACCTGGTTCCGCAATGACTATAAGAACAAGATTGTGTCCGGTACCGATCTGCTGGGCTACGCCTCCGATGGCGGCAATATCCTGCAGTGGCAAAACGGTGGCAAAGCCGTGGTTGAAGGACTGGAAGCCAGCCTGACGGTGCCGCTGGTTGAGGACACACTGGACTGGCGCACTAACGCGACCTATATGATTGAATCGAAGAGTAAAGAGACCGGCAACCCGCTGTCGATTATTCCGAAGTACACCATTAACACTGCGCTGGATTATCAGGTGACCGATAAGTTGTCGACTGCGCTTAACTGGACGATGTATGGCCGCCAGAAACCGCGTCAGTTTGCCGACAAGCGCACGGAAGTGGGGGCTCTGGAGACGACCGAAATGGGCGCTTACTCCGTGGTGGGGATTAACCTGAACTACCAGTTCAGCAAAAACCTGCGCGGCACCGCTGGCGTCAGCAACCTGTTTGATAAACAGCTGTATCGCAAGAATGAAGGCGCACTGACTTACAACGAACCGGGCCGGGCATATTATGCCGGGGTAACCATGTCGTTCTGATGCGTATCCGGCCCAGGCAGGCAGCATAAGTTGCCTGCCTGGTTTTTTTTGTCCCTCATATTTCCTGCTGACTTCCTGCTGTTTCTAACGGCATCCCCGCCGCCGTGGTTAAAGTTGTCGCTAATTTTGCCGATATCTTTCCTGTTTTTTCCTGTTTTTTTGTTAGCTGAAAACCCACTTAATTATCAGGGAGATGAGATGCCGGATTCATTACATAAAGAGATTGGCTACGACATTATGGAGCATCTGCATAATGCCTTTGCCTGGTCTGAACTGACGGACGTAAACGAATATGGCTGCTATCAGCGCCTGCTGTTAGAAAATGGTTGTTCCATTCGTTATACCCGCTGGCGTGACGGGAAAATGCCGTTTTACATCATTCTGTTTAATGCCAAAAACGACTACATCTTTGAGCTGGATCTCTCCATGCTGACCTACAACGAGGATATTTATCAGTGGCACCTGAAAAAACCGCAGAACAAAACCACACTGGCGGCGGTAAGCGCACAACTCGGTGAGATAGGGCGTTTTTCCGAGGACTATGTGACGCAGGTTAAGTTGCTGAAAGAGGTCTTGAATTCTGGGATCAATACGCCAAAAAACGGCTTCCAATTCCTGTCTAATAGCAGCTGGGAGACGCTGACCTCGCATCTGTTACAGCTGATTATTGCGGTATATCAGGCTCACAATGAACCGCTGGCCGATGAAAGCGCATTCCTCGCTGAAGCAGAAAACGATAGTGAAGAATATGAAAGCCAGCAGCGCCGCATCAGGCGCGGGCAGCGCTCTTTAAAACTGAAACTGCTGGAAGTGTATGGTGCGGCCTGTGCCATTAGCGGTTCGGGTCCTGTCGAAGTCCTCGAAGCGGCACATATCGTCGGACATGCTGAATCAGGAGTTAACGATTCCTGCAACGCGCTGCTGTTGCGCGCGGATATCCATATTTTATTCGACAGGCATTTATTAAAAATAGAGCCCCACAGCTTTAAGATCATCCTTGATAAGAGTCTGAAGAAAACGGACTACTGGCAGTGGAATGGCAAGAAATTACGTAAACGTACGGATGGCTTAACCCCTTCGCCGGAGTATCTGGCAAGGCGCTGGTTTGGGGACACGCTTTAACCCTAAAGAATTTCTTCGCTGCAAAAAGGGATGTTATGAACATAATGATAAAAACAGGGATTGCGGGGGCAATCATCGCGGCGCTGGCGGGCTGCGATGACGATGCACCACCAAAAAATTCCATCTGGTCCTACGTTAATACCGCAGATGAGACGCTGTGGAAATTGTGTCATGGTAAGGAAAACAGTTGTACGTTAATCGCTGACAGCAAACATTTTGCTGCGGTGGTGAATAACAAACCGGACGACGACTGTGCGGCGGGAAATCTCTATATCCTGGAGCATAAACGCACCACTTTCCGTCGTGTGGATACGGGCGGCTGCGCGGCGGGCACGACGCTGATTAAAAGCACCTTCCCGGATAATATTCTGACTGCCGTAAAGGTGATGAATAATAATCAGCTGCTGAAAGTTTACCCGATTGGTCAGTGGTCGATGCGGCTGGACACCGCCGGGGATAATGTTCCGCCAACCGATGCCGAGAAAGCGCGCTTTATCAGCCAGTGGACGGTGGTGAAAAACGTCTATTCGGTGATTGGGAACTATGATAATTCGTCTATTTTACTGGTTGATTGTCCGAATGTTGGCGATGTGAAATCGATTAAATTTGTCACCGGCAGCCACAGCTACCGTAATAACGAATTCTCTCTGTCGCTGGATGGTAAAACGTTCGCATTACCCGCGGATAACGCTGCGGATGTGAATCACTGGAATAAGATTTTTACGGCATTGGAGTATGCGGAAACCATTGTTGCAGAAGCGGGTGGGGTGAAGCAGACATTTAATATCAACCGGGCGGCGGCAGAGAACTTCTTTACGGCGCGTTCTTGTGTGAAATATTGAAGCACTGATGCCGCTATAGCGTGACAAACCCGCCTGTCTGCATTATTCAGGCGGGAATTCGCTGAATAGAACCACCATCTATTGTCTGTCGTACTATGTTAATTTGATGATATGACGATAATTTTCGTTTTTTGACTTGTGCATCTGAGGTAAAAAATGGGGTGTGTATCTTTGGGTCGGCTGTTTTATGGCGGGCTGGTTTCTGTTGTTTTAATGTCCTTCACCGTTCCATCGGCATTTGCGCTGTCAGTAGGGTGCTCAGCCGTTAATGACCTCTCTGGCTCAACGTCGCTTTCCTTTAGTTCTCATCGCTATCCTGCGTCAGATTTTGCTACGGGTGACAGCCTGACGCTGAGTTTTACCGACAGCGGGGCGGCCGCTGGTGGCACTCCTGTGGACTCAGACAGTATATCGCTTGCTGCGTATAACCTGGCGAATACCCAGAGCTACAGCGCGGCGGACTCCACTGGTCACTCTTCCCATACTGTGTCAATCACCGTCCCGGCTGGCAGCCTGGAGAGCCGCGGCCTTGGCGTTCGCGCTAACACCTCACATGGCCAGATCAGCAATCTGGTGTTTCACTGTGTTAGTGCATCTTCAGAGTCGGATACTTCTTCACCGTGAGTATGAGGATTGGTTTTGGCTGAGAAGTCGAAGGTTGGGTGTTCAGGGATAGGGTTGAGTTCTGTACCGCAGAAAGCAAAAACCCAGCCATAGGCTGGGTTTTCTGAATGAGTGGTGCCCGGACTCGGGGGACATTCAGCTTTGTGTTAGGTTGAAATTTAGTATGAGTTTTGAACCCGGGGAAAACTTATGTGTTGTAGTTATTACTCTATTGTCTTTAGTCACCCCTGGAAAATTAAGCAGAATAATTAAACCTCAAAAAAGTTCTTTTTTCTGTCTGGACGTTTTTAATGCAAAAGTTGTTAATGCTTTTTTGAGTTTTATTTGACTTAAGTTTCTTTCGCCGGTGGCGCTGCTTCACGTTGAGATTTTGTTTGTAAGTAATCTGCAATTAGATCTGCTTCTGATTTGTGGAACCATTGATTTTATCTGAGAGTTTGTGCAGGGGGGATGTTTATTTTTCCCCTAACCAAAATTACAGGTGTTTAAATTTTAATTACCTGTACCTAAGTATATTTCAAAATATTAATGATATTATCCCGCCGTTTTTTTAATCATCTGCGTCGCAGTTGCTCTCTTTTTATACTGATTTGAACAGGCAAAGATTATGGACAATCGACTTCATCCGCTGCGTGCCTCGCAGCGCCTGCTGACTTATCTGGTGTGTGGCCTGATTGCCTGGCAGCCGCTGCTGCCCGCCATTTCCGCCACCATTAATCCGGTGACCAGCGGGACAAACATGGATAAGGCGGGCAACGGCGTGCCGGTGGTGAATATCGCCACGCCGAACGGCGCCGGGATTTCCCATAATCAGTTCAAAGACTACAACGTCGGCAAAGAGGGGTTAATCCTCAACAACGCCACCGGCCAGCTGAACAAGACTCAGCTCGGCGG
>JAAIGF010303115.1_pt1 | contig 55747 bp, 59 predicted proteins | sample 6487441 | NCBI WGS metagenome assembly JAAIGF01 (sample SAMN13974129, study PRJNA590717) | phyllosphere metagenome | biome: pepper field; feature: multiple bacterial spot infested pepper fields; material: pepper leaves; isolation source: leaves from pepper fields | host: Capsicum annuum ...
CTTCTTGCCGTTGCCGCCGCCTACCTGGTTGCCCAGCAGGCCGCCGACGACCGCACCGGTGGCCGTACCCGCGATGCGATTGGGATCGCGCGAGTTGCGCTGCACTTCCACGTTCTTGCAGACCACGCGGCTGCCGTCGTTGAACTTGCGGCCTTCATCGCGCGGGCCATAGCTCTGTGCGCTGGCTACCGACGAAGCCGCCAACAGGCTGCCGAGCAGCAGTACGCGAAGGGACGTGTTCATGGCGATCTCCTGTGATCCGATGTGCGCCCAGTCTCCCGCCGGCAACGCCAACCGAAGGTGAAATACCGGTCTACGGCGCCTGAACGGCCATGGGGCGTTCAGCGATGCGACGCTGGCGTTGGCACCGCGTGCCCTACAGTGCGTGCATGACCCTGCACCTGCAGATCGACGGACGTGCGATCACCGGCATCGACAGCCTCTATGCCGAGTTCAACCGTGTGTTCATGGTGGGCGAGGACTGGCAGCTTGGCCCCAGCCTGGATGCGCTGGACGACCTGCTGTACGGCGGCTACGGCACGCTGGCCGGGCACGCCACGGCCACCGTGGCCTGGCGCGATGTCGAGCTCAGCCGCGTCGCACTGGGCGTGGACGCGACCTGCGCCTGGCTGCAGGGGAAACTGCAGCAGCCCGGCACGTTCAATACCGATGTGATCCGCCGCCAGCTGGATGCACTGGAACGCGGCGAAGGCCAGACCTACTTCGAGATCGTGATGGAAATCTTCGCGGGCCATCCGCGGATCACGTTGCGGCTGGAATAGGTGCCCTCGGGCGATGTCGCATTCCGCCCTCACTGCACGCGCTCAATTGACGCAATTGGCCTGCACACGCATCTGGATAATTTCAAGTTGATCGTTGCTTCAGCACGCCCTCGGGCGTGAGTAGTGGAAGCTGTCGCATCAGGGCGAGCTCATTGCAAACCCGCCATTTGACGCCTGAAAGCAGGTGTTTGCAGGCCTGGCCTCACAGTGAGCGATCAATGCGTCTGCCGGCGCAGTGATGCTCTGGTCATTTTCGATGCCTGCCCCACCACATTGGGCGCCGGGCCAGAGCATGGAAATGGTTGACTGCGCGAAGTACTAGGACACAACTGATATCAACAGCTGGGCCGACCCTCAACGGCCAGGCGGGGACGCGATGCAGCGGCAGCGCGGATTGAAAAGCAGCACACGGATTTCGAACCCATGGCAGCACGGTCTGGATGTGGCCGAGCCTGTCGTGACCCATGAAGGAGTATGGCGATGCAGGGACTTTTGGCGATGCAACGCGTGGCTGTGCGCCTCGGCGCGGCGTCCACACTTCTGCTCAGCTTCGCGGTGCAGGCCGAGACCTACTGGCTCGACTCCCGCTTCAACGACAGCGAGCCCCACTACCCCACAGCAGAAGAAGCCTGCGTCACCGGCGAACTGGAACGCCGCCTGGATGGCCATCGTGCAAAGAGCGCGCTACCGCATCGCTACGCCGCTGTTTCCGTCGGACCATATCTCGATGGCGAAGCCATATGCCGGGGCCAACTGCAACGCCGCCAGTTCAATTCGTGGCTGCCCGTCGAAATTGTGAACACGTTCGTCTACGGCCCACGCGGCGCAAGACCGCCCTGCCCGCTCGGCGGCCTCGCCGATCCGGACACCGGTCAGTGCGGCATGCCCAAGTGCGACAGCAACTGCCCCGCCGACGGAGGCAATTCATCCAACCCCATCGCCAGCGCTACCGGCAACAAGCGTCAGCAGGAGACGGACTACGTTGGAGCGGGCGTGTTCCCACTGCATTTCGTTCGCGTCTACAACAGCCATCGCGTGCCGGACAGCCGAGCGCTTCCTATCGGCATTGGCTGGAGCCACAACTATGCGACCCGACTCGAGCCGGTCACCGACGCCGCCGGATCGGTCGTACGCCTCCGAGCGCATCGAGCCAATGGCGCTATTCAGACCTTCAGCCTTGTCAATGGCGAATGGACTGCAGGTAGCGATGTTCCGGAGAGACTGACCGTCATCCTGACAGGAGGGTCACTGGCTTCGGCAAGCTATCGCCGTGCGGACGATTCCGTCGAAGCCTATAACGAACTCGGCCGCCTGCATTCCATCACCTCGCGCGACGGGCTCGTGCAGACGCTGTCCTATGCTTCCGGCGCGGGCATCTCGCCGTACGTTCAACGCGTTACAGACCCGCAGGGACGGTCACTGGTGTTCGGCTACACAAGCGATCGCCTGACGAGTCTGACCGACAGCGCCGGGGCGGTCATCACCTACGCCTACACCGGCAGCGACCTGACCAGCGTCACCTACCCCTCGCCACGGTCAGGCCCGGCGACGCGTCTCTATCACTACAGCGAGCCTGGCCAGACCGGAGGGGTGGCGCAGCCGCACCTGCTAACCGGCATCACCGATGAGGACAACAACCGTTACGCAAGCTGGGCCTATGACGCCCAGCGGCGTGGCGTGCTCAGCGTGCACGGCCCCTTCGCTTCCGGAACCGCAGACCGGGTCGAACTGCAGTTCAACAAGGACGGCAGCACCACGATCACCGACAGCCTCGGCAATGCCAGACGCTACGCGTTTGGCGTCGATCACGGAGTTGCGCGACTCGCATCGCTGGATGCGCCTTGCGACGACTGCGCCAGTGTTGCCGCGGCACGCACTTACGACAGCAACGGATATCCCGCCAGCAGGATGGACTTCAGGGGCAACACTACCCGCTATGCCTACAACGCTCGCGGACTGCAGACCCAGCGGATCGAGGCAGCCAACGACTTCGGGGGCAGCAAGCGCACAATCCAGACAGACTGGCATGCCAGCTTCCGCCAGCCCCTCGCACGGCGAACCTACGACGCAGCGGACAGGCTCGTTGCTGAAACCAGTTTCACTTACAACAGCCGTGGCCAGATGCTCAGCGAGACTCGCAGGGATCCGGAAACATCCATCAGTCGCACAACGACGACGACCTACTGCGAGCCCGCTGACGCAAGCGCCGGCACCTGTCCGCTGGTTGGATTGCCGATCAGCACCAAGGGCCCGCGTACCGACATCAGCGATACGACGACCTACGTCTACCACCAGACCGACCACGGCGATTGCAGGGTTGCCCCGACGGCATGTGCCTATCGCAAGGGTGATCTGTGGAAGATCATCGACCCGATGGGGCGCACCACAACCTTCCCGACCTACGACGGCGCGGGGCGACGATTGTCCTCCGTCGATCCGAACGGTGTAGAGACGAACTACGAGTACCATCCGCGCGGCTGGATGACAGCGGAGAAAGTGCGAGGTCCGGACGATAGCACCGAGAGTGATGACCGCATAACGCGCACCGACTACCGGCCAACCGGCCTGGTCGAGCAGATCACCCAGCCCGATGGCGACTCGCTGGCGTTCTCCTACGATGCCGCGCATCGACTGGTACGCCTCACCGACAACAGTGGCGGCTACATCGCCTACACCCTGGATACGGCGGGCAACCGCATTGCGGAGGAGACCCACGACCCGGCCCAGAGTGTGCAACGCAGCCTGTCGCGCATCTACGACCTGAACGGGCGGCTTGCGACCGTCGCCGATGCGTCCAGCAACCCGACGGATTTCACGTACGACGACAACGGCAACATTACGGCGGTGACGGATGCATTGGGCCGCACTGAACGCCGTGAGTACGACGCACAGAACCGCCTCAGGCAGACCACGCAGGATGCCGGCGGAATCGCCGCCGCTACGCATTACCTCTACAACCCGTTGAATCGGCTCGTACAGGTCACTGACCCAAAGGGGCTGCAGACACACTACGCATACAACGCACTAGGCGACCTGCTGCAGCTGAGCAGTCCAGATACAGGCACCACCCGTTACAGCTATGACAGCGCAGGCAATCGCGACGGCGTGACAGACGCCCGTGGGCAGGCATTGGCCTACCGCTATGACGCGCTCAAACGACTGACCCGCGTTGCAGTTGCCGGTGCGCCTGCGCTGGACACGTCCTACCTCTATGATGCCGCGCCAACTGAGTGTGCAACGGGCGAGACCTTTGCCTCAGGCTATCTGAGCCAGATCGTGGATGCCAGCGGCACGACGGGATACTGCTACGACCGCTTCGGCCGCATCGTACGCAAGACCCAGGTAACCGGCAGCCATAGCTTCGCAGCTCGCTACGCCTACAGCTTGGGTGGAAAGCTCCAAGCCATCACCTACCCAGATGGCACCTTGGTTGATTACGTCCGTGATCCCGAGGCCCGCATCTCGGAGATAGGCGTTACATCGCCCGGCGCCAGCCGCGAGGTGCTGCTGTCCGGTGTCACGTACTACCCCTTCGGACCTGCGGCAGGCTGGAGCTATGGTAATGGTCGGACCCTGGTCCGAGCCCATGACCGGAACTACCGCACCATCTCGCTGAGCGATGTCGACCGGGACGGCCTAGATGCAGGTTACGCCTACGACGCCACTGGCAACCTTACCGGCCTGCACACCGCTGGCCATGAATCTCCGGCGCTTGCCACCTACGACTACGACGCCCTCAAACGTCTGGTTGCATTCCGGGATGGGGCCACAGGAACCGCGATCGAGCGCTATGGCTACGACGCTACGGGAAACCGCACATCGTTCACCAACGCTGAAGGGACCGACGGTTATGCCTACCCAGCTGACAGCCATCGCCTTCTCTCGGTAGAGGGGGCATTCCGGAAGTACGACGCCGTTGGCAACACGGCCTCCATTGATGGCACGCTTAGAGAGTTCGTCTTCGACCCGCTCAATAGATTGATACAGGTCGAGCAGAGCGGCCAGGCGATCCAACAGTACGCATACAACGGCCGTGGTGAACGGGTACGAAGTTACCTAGGGACCACCACCACGACCTACAGCGTCCACGATGAGAGCGGCCAATGGCTGGGCGACTACGATGCCACGGGCACACCGATCCAACAGGTGATCTGGCTGGGCGATCTGCCCGTGGGTGTGCTGGCTGGCACCGCGGCGTCTCCGAATCGCCTGCACTACATCGAGCCGGATCAGCTCGGCGCACCGCGCGCCGTCATCGACGTTGTACGCAACGTCGCGGTCTGGTCGTGGGACAGCAGAGGCGAGGCATTTGGCAGCGACGCACCTAACGAGGATCCGGATGCGGACGGAACGCCGTTCACGTTCAGCATGCGCTTCGCAGGACAGCGGTACGACCCCTATAGCGGTCTTCACCACAACTACGCACGTGAGTATGAGCCCGCTACAGGCCGGTATCTGCAGAGTGACCCCATTGGCCTGGCGGGAGGCATCAGCACTTACAGCTATGTCGAGTCCAACCCGCTTCTGTATACGGACAGCACGGGGCAAGCCAAAGATCAGGTCTGCATGGCGTCGTGCACCATCAGCGGAGGTGTCATCGGCGGCTATATCGGTTACGCCGGCGGCGGCATTGCAGGTGGCGTCGGTGGTGGGGCGGGATGCACGCTTTTCGCCCCCGGCGTCGGCACAGTCGGCTGCGGGACAGGCGGTGCTGTAGCCGGCAGCAGTGCGGGAGGTGCAGCGGGCTCGGTCGTCGGCAGCTTCTATGGATATCTTGCGGGCTTGGCGATCTGCCCGAGCGATGAAGACAATACTGACGAGTGCCACAGGCGCTACGATAGAGAAGAGGTTTCGTGCGACAGGTGGAGAGGCTTGGGGCCGAGCAAAGATCCTGATCGCTGGTATCGAGCGTGCCTCACGCGCGCTGCAGATCGTCGCAATCTGTGCGTCGCCAATAAGGGCCAGTCCGACCATGAACCGCTGCCATGGTCAGAAGACGACTTCCCCTAGGATATTTCCGATGACAGAAAAAAAAATAGAAACGGTCGAGACATACTATCCATCTGGAAGAATCCAGTCTCGTGGCACCATGGTCGACGGACGGTGGCATGGCGTTTTTCAACGCTGGTACGAAAGTGGCACACCGTTTTCTGAGTTTGAATATAGGAATGGGTTAAAGAACGGAGTCCTCCGTGAATGGTCAAAAGACGGGCTACTGCTTCTCTGCGCCACTCTTCAAGATGGCCATTTTCACGGCCCATACAAGAGCTGGTGGGACTCAGGGCTCGTTAAGGAAGAGGGAAATTTTCACTCTGGAAAAAGAGTTGGAAGATACAACTGGTACAAAGTAGACGGGTCGCTCTGGAGGTCTTCTGACATCTCCGCGGATTAAGCTCTCATTGGCGTCGCAAACAAAGGGACAGCTGCCGATGAGCCACCAGAATGGTCACGGCACGAATTCCGCAAGGCGGCACTCATGAAAGATAAAAGGTTTAGAACGGTAGAGAGCTACTTCATCTGAGGAGCCCTGCGGTCCCGTGGAACCCAAGCTGATGGACAATGGGTCGGCCCCTTTGAATGTTGGTACGAGAGCGGCGAATTACTTTGTCAGTTCGAGTATAGGAATGGCCAGAAGAACGGAGTGCTTCGGGAATGGTCGAAAGATGGCTTGTTGCTTCTGTGTGCCACCCTTCAAGATGGAGAGCTTCATGGCCCCTACGAGCTGGTGGAGCTCGGGCCTCCTCAAAGAGGAAGGAACCTTTAAAGAGGGCAACGGCGCACTTTTCACTGAGGGCGAGTACGTGAATGGTCAGTTAAATGGAATGTTCCGGGAGTGGGCAGAAGATGGACTCCTGCTGATGTCTGCCACCGTAAAAGACGGCGAATTTGATGGACCTTTCAAGAGCTGGTGGAGCTCCGGCTTGCCCAAAGAAGAAGGAACCTACAGAGCAGGAAAACGAATCGGACGTTACACCTGGTACGACACAGATGGCTCGGTCTGGAGATCTTCGAGCATTGTCAGGGAGTAGGCTCTGTCAAGAATCTCGCATAGACGGACCGAGCCGGGGCCGCAGTGAGGAAGATGCGTCGTGCGACAGGTCGAGAGGCTTGGGAACGAGCAAGGACGCTGATCGCTGGTATCGAGCATGTCTGACACGAGCGGCGGATCGTCGCAATCTGTGCGTAGCCAATAAGGGCCAATCTGACGACGAGCCGCCCGTTTGGGCAGATCGTGACCTCAGATAGGTGGTGCCCCACGAAAGATTCAAACCCGCAACTGGTCGAAACCTACTATCCCTCAGGAAAGATCAAGTCTCGCGGCACCCGCGTGGATGGACAATGGGATGGACTCTGTCAACTCTGGTTCGAGAGTGGCGGACTGTTTACTCAGTCCGAGTACAGAGACGGCGTGATGAACGGCTTGTTACAGGAATGGACAGAGGATGGAGTGTTGACCTTATCCGCGATTGTCAGAAACGGGGATTACGACGGCCCTTACAAGAGTTGGTGGGACTCTGGCCTCCTCAAGGAGGAAGGCACTTTCCGTCGCGGCAAGCGGGTCGGAATCTACACCTGGTACAAGGTCGACGGCTCTCTTTGGAGGTCGTGCGACTTGGCTGACGAATCCAGCCAGTAGCAGCGCCTGATGTGTCGGTCCGTCACCTGCCTGGGCGTGACCACAGCCGTGGCGCCGGGCCAGTGAGCCGCAGGCTGTATGCGCGAGAGCACACCCCATCACGCTGCCCCGCGCCCCACCCTACCCGTTACCATGGTCCCCCCTGTTCCTGCAGCTGCCTGCCGCCCTCCTGGCGCGGGCGCCTGCCCCGATTTCCGAGTCCCATGTCCAAAGACAAGTCCGCCGAACACACCCCGCTGATGAAGCACGATGGATTCATCGGAATCATATGCAAGCAAACCCTTCTGCAGCAATGACTCCGGCCCATTGGCGGCCGAACAGCGCTTAAAACGCAACACCGTCGCAACAAGACCCCTGCAGCATGCCCGACCCATTTTTGTTGATTGGAATCGATTCCAATCTCGGAGTCTGAGGAGATGAGACACGAGGGGTAGTAGGATTGAGTTGTCCCATTCACCTGGTCACTCAACAGCTGCCTGATGACGAAATCCATCCAGGTTATTTCTGCATCTAAGTTCGCTACAACTTTTGCCCTCCGACCCGAGCTTCACGCGTGGCTTCTCGGTGCCGGCGCTTCTGCGGCCTCCGGCATCCCGACCGGCTACGACATGATCCTGGAGTTCAAAGCCAGGCTCTATTGCCAAGAGACCCGGTTCCCTCGCCGAAACGTTGATCCGAGTGATCCACTGTGGGTTCAGCGCATTGACGAGTTCTTCTCTCGCACCCCTCTCCTTCCGCCCCCTAACGATCCGACCGAGTATGCGGCCGCGTTCGAGGCGATTTATCCGCAAGAGACCCATCGTCGCCAATACATCGCTGACGCCATCAGCAAGGGCACCCCCTGTTTTGGGCACCGCATGCTGGCCGGTCTGATAAGCGCCTCAAAGGCTCCCTGCGTCTTCACGACCAACTTTGATCCTCTGATTGAAGAATCCAGCCTGCTGGCGGCATCCCTAATGCCCCTAGGAGCCGCGAGCAAGCCTACGGTGGCGACTCTAGACTCTGCACACCTGGCTACGCGCTGCCTGGATGAGTCTGACTGGCCCCTCATCGCCAAGCTTCATGGCGACTACCGTTCAACATCCCTGAAGAACACCACGAGCGAGCTGGCTTCCCAAGACCATGATCTGCGCCGGGCTATGGTTGAAGCCTGCAAGCGGTTCGGTCTGGTCGTAGTCGGCTACAGCGGACGCGATTCCTCCGTGATGGAGGCGCTTGAGTCGGTCCTGGCCTACGAGAACCCCTTCCCAAGCGGCCTCTACTGGTGTGCGTCTTCCCGCTCCAAGCTCCTGCCGGCTGTGAATGATTTTTTGCAGAAGGCCGTGTCTGCGGGAGTCAGCGTCTTCATCATCGAGTCCGCGACGTTCGACGAGTTGGCCGGCGATCTGCTCAACCAAATCAGCCTTCCAAGCCCGCTGCTGGACCATGTCCTGTCGTTCCAGCCGACCCAGCTCGCAGCTCCCATCCCGGTGCGCACGGCGGAAGCACGGAAGTTCCCCGTGCTGCGCCTCTCCGCATTGCTGGTTGAAAGTCTCCCCATAACGGCAAGAAGAGTAGCCTTGGGCCGCCCATCCTCCATCGTTGAGGTGCGGGAAATGCTCAAGGCCACGAAGTGCCGGTCGGCGGTGGCAATGGTTGGGAATGAGCTCGCAGCCTTCGGCAAAGATGCAGAAATCCTCGCTTCATTGCACAGTCTGAAACCAGTGCTAAGCGGGCATTGGACGCTGGACCCCGTCCAAGACAGCTGGGCGCTAGGCCTCATCTACGATGCCCTCCTTCGCGCATTGGCTCGGCGACGACCGTTAATTCCGAGACTTAAGCGTTCCGGGCACTCGCTTATGGTTGCCAGCGCAAGGGTCAACGAAACAGACGAGCAGCGACATCGTCGCGAAAGCCAACTATCCAAGCTCAAGGCGGCCTATGGAAGCGAGCTCACGGGGAATAAGTTCGGTCGCAACTACAACGAAGCCATCTCGGTTCGGCTGGAAGAGATTGAGGGACGCTGGTGGTGCGGGTTTGACCCCTACACTGCCGTAGAAGCACCGCAAGATGAGCGGCTGGCTCCTTCTGACACGGCCCAAGGCGACCCGCTGGGCTGGTCGACGCAGCGCAAGCCAGATCCGACCGCTGACTGGAGACGAGAGCGCTGGGCGACCAAGTACAACGGTGCTTGGGCCAACATCATCGACGCGTGGGCAAGCTTGCTCACGTCCCCACACGGCGCCACCTTTCACGCGTTCGGAATAGAAGATCAAGAGGGAGTCGATGCAGCCTTTCGCATTTCACCGCTCACCGGCTTCAGTCGTCCTGGACATCACGACAAATACTTTGACCGGAGGCAGTGATGGTAGATGTTTCTCGCTCGCAGCTACCGCCGCTGTCCTTGCTTTCGGAACCGGAGCTGGCCTTTTCTCCTGCGCACTCTGGGGGGCGAGACGTCCACCCCCTTCGCGGGCTGGCGCACTACGGCCCCTTCTCGTCCCAGACATTCAGCCAGTTCACGCCCACCGTTCGTATCGCCACAGTGGGCCCAGCAAGTGCGTTCTGGACTCGCGGCGCACTTATGGCATCGCTGAAAGAGCGACATGGGGCTAGCGATAGAAGTGGCTACGCCCCAGATTTTCCTGGTTTCGCCAGCGTCTTCGGCGTGGACTTGGCTTCCTCGGACAAGGCCAACCACATCCGCTGGCCCGACTCCATCAACGATCTTCCAGGATCTGGCCCGCTTCAGCATCGCCTGGTGGCCGCCTTCGACGCAGCTCTCTCGCAACTAAGCACAAGACACGAACAGTTTGACGTGGTTCTAGTCCATCTCCCAGAAGCGTGGCTTCCTCACACGTCCGGGGACGGGTTCGACGCGCACGATGTCCTCAAGGCATTGGGAGCAAAGCACGGCATCCCAACCCAAGTGGTCAACGACCGGACCTTCAGCTTCTCCAACAAGGCTCAGCTGGCCTGGAGGCTGTCGATCGCACTCTATGTCAAAGCCGGCGGCATTCCTTGGAAGCTCGCCCCTCTGGCGGGAGTGCCCGCGGATACTGCCTACATTGGTTTGGCATACGCGCTGAAGAAGGTCAACGACGAAACCCACTTTGTCACCTGCTGCTCGCAGGTGTTCGACATGGACGGGGGCGGCATGCAGTTCGTGGCGTTCGAGGCAAAGGATCCGGTCAAGGACGTGCGCGAAGCACGAAGGAATCCGTTCTTGTCACGAGAAGACATGCGAGCAGTTATTGCCCGCAGTCTATCGATCTACCAACAGCGCAATGGAGGCATTCTTCCCCGGCGAATGGTCATTCACAAGAGCAATGCGTTCAAAGAAGAGGAGGTTCTTGGTGCTCGCGACGCCTTGACCGCCGTCCCCGAGGTGGAATGCATCGAGATCAGCTCCAGACCGACTTGGCGGGGAGTATGGCTGGTCAAATCCTCTGGTGGGACCGCGCGCACCCAGCCAGCGAGATACCCAGTCCCCCGCGGCACCTTCGTCCCCCGGTCGGGCACGTCCGCTCTTCTTTGGGCTGCAGGCAATGTTTCAGACGTTTCAAGCAAATCAGACTACTACCAAGGCGGGAAGAGCATCCCCCGTCCACTTCTACTGACCCGTCACGCGGGCAGCGGACCGCTGGAAACGATCGTCCACGAAACACTGGCGCTGACCAAGATGGACTGGAACAACGACGCACTCTACGACCCAGTGCCCGTCAGCATCCGCTACTCCCAGAAGCTCGCCAGGACCATCTCCAATGTTAAGGACCTTCCCGGGAACAGCTATCCATATCGTCTATTCATGTAGCGGCTTCCCAATGCGAGGAGAAGACGGTTAACGTAATGTGCGAACTACGCCCATCATTGAATGGGCGTCGGGCTTTGGTCGACCGCCAGATGGTTCACTCAGGCCTTAATCACCGCGCGCCAGCACGCGTGTAAGATGCTTCCACGATCAGCTTACCAAGCTTCCCGCTGAACCCGCTGGCGAGGCGAGAGCAGAGCCTGGAAAACCGGAACCCAAGGAAACCTATGGCAAACGGAAGTGCCCCCCAAGACTGCAAGGTCGCTGTTCTGGTGGACTGCGACAACGTCAGTCCTGAGATCGTCGACCATGCTCTCTTAATGGGAGCTCAGTTCGGTCGAGTAGTGCTACGTCGGGGCTATGGAAACCATGCCACCCTCGCCAACCGCTGGCAGGAAGTGATGGTCCAACAGGCGTTCACGCCCTGTCTTCAGTATCAGTACGCTGCGGGAAAGAACACATCAGACATCGCTCTGGCTTTGGACGCCCAAGAGGCCATGTTCGACGGCAGGGCGGATACGTTCTGCCTGGTCACCAGCGACTCTGATTTTGCCTACCTATGCAGAAAGCTCCGCGAGCGCGGCGCAACCGTTTGCATCGTGGGCGAGTCGAAGACGCCTCTCGCCCTGCGCAACGCATGTGACCAATTCTTCCTCTGGGAGAGCGTTTCGGCTGCTGGGCCACGTGAGAACACTGGTCTCAACGAATCAGCGAGCACAGGCCCCGACAAAGTGGAGCCCACTTCTAACGACGTGCGTCCCCTCCCCAAACGTCGGCCTCGGTTCCTAGTGGATGCGGTGGCCCTGCTTGCAGGTGAGACCTCGGAGGGAAAGGTGGGCCTAGGCGCACTGGGGCAATACTTGCGGCGAACCAACCCATCGTTTACCCCGAATGCATACGGCCACTCTGGGCTGCTGAACATGGTGAAGACCTACGACCTGCTCTCGCCGCAGCAGGAACCGGGCGGAAATTGGTCGGTTGGGCTGGCACCTAGCCCTGCCGCCGATGCCAAGTAGCCCAATAAAATAGGTCCAACATGCCCGCCTCCGCACTCCGTGCCTTTCGACTGCTCCGAGCATTCGGTGCCCTTGAGTACGCATTGAAACAAGTTCCCGGGTTCACCGACGCTTACTCAAACGGATCCGCCAAGGTGAATTGGCGAGCCGTCGACACTGCACTTGAAGCGTTGCAACCAGAGCTGCTCACGTTGGCCGTGTCTGACTCGACCAAGCAGAAGATTCTGGGCGGGAACCGGGATCGTCCCATGGTTCAGGTGGTGACGGTGCACGGCGGCCACAACATCACCGCCTTCCGGGCCAAAGCCTTGAGTGCGTCAGACCCGAGGGCGCTGATGCAAGCCGCCCGCAGGGTTCGCAACAACCTCTTTCACGGGGGCAAAGAAGATCCGCTTGAAGAGGCATTCCCTGGCGATGACAACCAGTGGATTACAGCCGCGACCGACGTCGCGAGTGGCGTTCTTGATCTGGTCGTGAATGGAAGGCTACGGCCCTTGCCCTGAGCAGGGCCGGCCCGAAGCAGCATCCCCGGAGTCAATTCAACTCGCCCAATCGCGTCTGGTAGGCCTGCTCTATACAGGCTTTGTCGGCACATATATCCCGTACCGTCCTGCGCCACCGCCCTTGATTCGCCGTAACCTCACCCGGGTCCATCGAACGGGCCCGGACGACACCGAATGCCTCTGCAGTTTGCTTGTCCAACCGGGCCAGGTCCGGATCGGCACAGATCATTTGCTCTACGGCCGACGACGCATTCCCACAGTCAAAGCTGGGCCCAGTCGAAGCGCCATCCGCCAGCGGCTCGTCAGAGTTGGGCTCTTGGTAATCGTCCGCCTTCGTCGACATCGCTGAATCATAAGCAGGATCAACGTCCACTGCCTGTGACTCTTCCACTGGGGCCGCAGCTGCGGGAGCCATGGCTTGTGTTTTGCTCCGGACATTGGAGCTGATAGCCGCTCCGATGCCAATAAGATCTCCAGGAAGCACCTGGACCTCGGCCAAGTGTTGTCCATTGACCGCCTGAGAGGTGTATTCAAGCCGTAGCTTGTAAACATCCTGCCCAGGGTTGTTGAATGGCGCGGCCAGGTCAGCTTCGCAACTGTAGCGGCTGATCTTCTCATCAAAGCTCGTCGGATGAGCCAAAGAGATGGGAAGAACACTGCGAAGCTGCTCTGTGCTCAAGTTGGCAGCAGCACTTGCCGCCCCCAGCTCCCGCTGGATGATGCTGCGAACCAGGTCCAGGGTCATCTCATCGCCGCACTCCGGCGCTCCGGCCTTCCCGCACCCTACGAGTGCAGGAAGCAAGAACGCACTGCTTAGAACCATTTTTTTCATTGACATCCTGTCCTCGTCGCAAAAATTGGGCAACGCCCTCTTATGCGGCTATCGACCCCGTTGCGAATTTCTTTAGAGAGCTAACTTGGGGCCACCGTCATCCAACGCCGGCGGAGTCAGCCCCGCTTGTGGGGCCGACTGCGCGACTTCAGGTGACTTTCCAGGGGCCGCTTCCCCGCCAGCAAGTTCTTTTCGACTAAGTAGCAATTGTGTGCGCAATTCCCTGCTGAGTGCCCTTGCTAATTTTCACTTAACTGTTTGGCTACGAGCACACACCAACCGAGGACGCACATTGCTAGATCCACGAACCCAAATCGCCGCGCTACTTCTGAGCGGCAGCTTCAATCCCACCGTCCATCGCACTCGCGAAGACAGCTTGGGAAACATCCAAGCCGCTCTGGACCTCGCGGAGCACGTCCTGGGCAGGTCTTTAGGAAAAAGCCCGATCCAACCCATTGAAGCTCAGTTGACCGACGACGGGCACACACCAACGACGGAGGAACCATGACTGATCCACAAACCCGAATCGCCGCGCTGGTTTTAAGCGGCACCATCGAACGAGCGGCTCAGCGTACACGGCAGGAGCGCTCAGAAGATGTTCGAGTGGCCTTGGAGGTCGCCGCCGAGGTCTTGCGCCAGCGCGCAGGCGGAAACCCAGTCGACCTCAGTCATGACAGGTCTCATCTTCCGCCACGGCCCGCTCCTACAACTAAGGAACGCGTCGAGGTAAAAGAGGATCTGGCTCCGTTGGACCAACTGCTCGCTGATCGGCGGGGAATCAAGCCCTCGGCCAAGCCGCCAACGACCAAACGGCCAACGCTTCATTGAACTTCCCAAACCCCCGCCACAGCGGGGGCTCTTCATTGCTGTCAGTGAAGCCTCGGCCGAGGCGTGGCCTGCGGCATGGATACAGTCAGCTTTGCGGGGTCTCCCGTTTCGTGAAGCGGATCCTCCAACTGATCCAGGGCTACCCTGCTGCCGGCTTCCAACTCTGCCACTGCGGCTGACAGCTGATTCGCACAGGCCTCTTCCTGACCGTCCTCGATCTTTGTACGAGCTTTTCTCAGGGCATCCAAACGCTGCTCGATTGCGGCCAAGCGACGTCCGCGACGCCGGGCCCAGGCCACCAGTGCAGCGCCTGTCGGCCGGGGCTGCTGTTCGATGAAGTCCTCCAATGACCGCTCCGCGCGCGTCAGAAGCGATGCAGCCCGTCGTTCTGCCTCCACCCGTCGCAGCCACTCCATCGCTCGTCGCCTCACTGCGGCCAATCCCCTTAGCGCTCGGTGGATATCCTTGCGCACCCTTGTCGCCACGCTCCCGTTGCTAACGGCCAGGTCCAGACGACCTAGAAGCAGGCGCGTGGACCGAAGCGCGCCCTCGAGACCGGCCGCCGCCACGTCACGCCAAAGTCCCCACGCGCTCTCCATCAGGGATCGCAGCGATGGTTCGGGTGCATCTGGAAGAGTGCGAATGGCCAGAACTCCTCGCCGACCGAATCCCTTTACGTCCTCGATGTAGCTTTCACCCGATTTCGGCCCCAGCTCGACACGGTTCGGCGGCATCGATGCATGTCCGTGGGCACGGCCTGTATCCGTCGCTGCCCTCTCAAACCGTATCGCTGCCTGATGCACAGCACCCTGGTTGTCCGCAACGATGTTGGCCAGAACCTTCCCGACATCGGTCTCCACTCCCCGCCGTTCGAGCGCTGAGGCCTGCTGGCCCAAGTGGATCGTTGGGCGCCGCCCGAGAATCGCAGCTTCGACGATGTCGCCGCGCTCGAGCGCGTCCTCCGCTTGCGCTTCCAAACTTCGATGATCGACGGACACTGGGATCTCGGCAGCGGTCAGGTGCTGGTTTGTCAGCTGCGCCACCATCGCTCGAAGCCACTCCACTTCGCTGCGCCCCGAGGGGCCACCGTCGAGCTCGCGCGTTTTGTCCGCAAGGCCTTCGGCATCCAAGCGCCGGGTGGTGGCGAGGATGTGCACGTGCCAATTCAATCCATCGTTGCTGCCCGGCGAGTGGATGCTCGCTTGGACTGCAAAGCCGTAGCGATCAACCAAGGCCCGGGCGATGTCCGCCGTCAGGGCCGAGCGCTGCGGCCCGCTGAGCTCATGCGGAAGTGCGATCTCAAACTCGCGGGCCACGGTCGCGTCTTTTCGCTTCTCTGCCGCCTCGGCGGCTTGCCAGAGCTTTGCGGCGTCGAGCGACCAGTCTGGCGCCTTCAAAGGCACCACCCAGCGGCTCTCGACCACTCCGCCTCTGCGAGAGTAGTCGTGCCGCGCTCCCGTGCGCTCATCTATGAGGGACAAGCCCGCGCGGTAGGCGGCGGCGGCAACGGCCGAATGGCCTTTGGCACGGGAGAAGGTTTTGACACGGGTGTGGTAGATCGCCATGCAGAGAGCTCCAGTTCTTTGAGCTCTTTATGCCTTTGAATTTGCAGTTGGCAAGTCGCAAAGCGGCTTGGGGTTCAAGGGGCGAAGCCCATTGCGCACGCATCACTTGTGATGCCTAAGTGCGCTTTTTGCTCTTCGCTTCCGCATCTTTCTTTCTGGTTTTCTGACGCTCTTGAAGCGCGGAAACGACGTCGCCATCAGAAGGTTGACGAACGAGAAATCATTGCTTCACTGAAAAGGACTTCACAAGGAGAAGAGCATGTCGTCCACCAATCACTACCGCGATCAGATCCAACGGGCCACCCATCGGTTGGCCCAGCTTCAAGCCAGGGAGCTTCTGGCGCATCAGCGGCAGGATGCCAGGGAGAAGGCCATCAAGCGCCGCGACGACGCCAAGCGCAGACGACAAGTAGCCGAACTCGTTTTCCTAGCCGGAGCCCAGAACCTGCCAGACAACGAGATCGTCGCAGCCCTGCAGCGGCATATGCTTGCAGTGAAAGAAACACGCCTCTCACCGCCCCACTGATCATCCCAGCTCACTCGTACGGCCATCAACGTCAAGGCCTAGGGCATGCACTCCAGTGCCCTGAACGCCAATGCTGAATGGGCGAAACCCTGGCCATCCCAGAGCCTCGCCCCGTCCTCACTATGCGCGTCTCACGTGGGGTTGGCGAGCTACAATGCCCTAAAGGAAGCGCCAAAGGCAGGGGGCCACATGGCGAGAAGGAAGCAAACCGCAGGCGGCTGGATCGTCGCAATCCTGGTCGTCATAGCATTGGTACCAAAGGAAGTCTGGATCGGATTGGGGATCGTCCTTGCGGTGGCCACCGCCGTTTGGCTCTGGGCGAAGTGGCAGGCTATGCGCCCGAGAAGGACACCCTCTCCCGCCAAGCCGGTCCCCGCTCCAGAGCCGACCTTGGCCGAGTTGATCAAGGCATCCGCTCTTCCATCTGAACAGGCGGCACAGGGACAGCCCCGCCCAGAACCTGCCCAACCGGCGAGACCCGCGAATATTGAATCGGGCACGTCCTCGGGATCGGTCGGCGCTGCCGTGTCAGAAGATGCGCGCCCGGTCGGCTCTGAGGGTCGCTCGGCGCTGCCTGCGGCGCAGGCCCCGAGCAGAGCGCCCCCAGAGACTCTTTCGCCGCCCCGTCCTGGCAATTTGGAAGAGGCCAAAGCCGCGGTGAGCATGCGCCTTGCCATCGAGTCCGCCGCACGGGTGCTGACGGCCGTGGGCTCCGCAAACCCTTCTACCCCCTACCCCTACCAACCTCACGAGGAACGCATTGAGCGCGCGCGCCCGGGCAACCTCGCTGCGGCGAAACTTGCCGTGACCCAGCGCTTGGCCGCGACTTCGCAAGATGAGTTGGTCGAGCCTCTGATCCAGTCCGCCACCAACGCGGATCCATCCTCGGGAGAAACCTTGACGGGCACCATAGATGGGCGAACGCACTCGGACTCAAGAGCCGCGGAGCAGACTAACCCTCCCCACACGAACGGAACCCGCGACGCAGGTGCAATGACGCCGCCTCCCCCGCTTCCATCACGGGGGCCTCCCTCGCTGCCCGATGAACTCCGGCGGGTGGCCATAGATGGCGGAACGCCGGCAAAGCAATTCACAGTACCCCGCCCCCCCGAGGGCTGGGACAAGACCCGCTGGCTCGGCGCCCAGGACGAGATCGAGATCGCGGGCATCGTTATCCGGGGCGGCCTGTTCTACACAGGTCCGCGGCTGACCACCCCTGGCACGCGTGAGAACGAGCCCAGCTTGGTCAATGGCGTTCTTGCCGTTGGGCGATACGGAGATTATCGGTCCACGACGCGCTACTGGGGAGGCTACACAGATTTTGAACCCGCTGAGCGACACGCCTATCTGAAGTGGCTCGCTTCGGACCGTACCGATCCCGGCTGCGCAATCCAGTATGTTCGGTTGTTCCTGTTTGGATTGGAGCGTCGCATCTTGCTGGATTCGGTGAACGATCCGGATTCCAAGCAAGACTGGCCCGCTATCAAGGCGATGCTCCGCCGCTTGTCGTCTGCTTATGCTGCCGTGCTTCCGAACGTCCACGGTCATGTCAACAGCCTGCTCGACTGGATGGCTCTGACCGAAGCAGGCGAACAGCTCTACAACGCGCCTCTTCCAGCGTTCGAGCGAACTTACGAACTGCCTTTCTACATCCGCTTGGCCCTGGGGCAATGCTCCTTGGATCGAGTCCCCGTGCCCGCCGCGCTGGCCACGGCGTGGGTGCGCCTCAATCCGGAGATTCCGCTGCGAACCGCCGCAACGCGTTGCGCGGAAGAGTTCGATCGCCTTTTCGCTCTACGGTATCAAGAGACGTTCGGCCCTGGAATGGTGCTGCCAAGAAACCGCACCAAGCTTAAGTTCACCCGCCGCCCCTTTAACCCGGCCCTGGACCGAACTGACGCTGGCACCAGGACTTTCGGTGACATTCCCGATGTCACCGCATTGCGAGCGCCCCTAAAGGCGCTGCAGGAACTTGTTTCTCAGTGCACGGAGGACCTCGGAGCCTTCAGCCGGCTCGTGGGCAAGAACCCTGAGGCCCGCCAATCCATTGAGGGCACCTTGCTACTTCCGTCAGAGATCTGGCCGCTGGCCGCGCGGACAGCCTTGGCCGAAGTCGCTTCGGATGTTCAAACCGCCAATTTGTCGATCAAGCTGACTGATCTATTGGGAAGGCTTGGGGCGGTCGGAACCACCTTGGGCAAGGACAAAATTCGGGAACTCGCACGAGCACTGGAACAGTCCAAGGTCGGCATGGAACCCAATGTCCTCGAAGGTGCGCGGGTGCCGGGCGAGAACGACCCCATCGTTCTCTTCGCCCTGCTTCCCGATCAAACCCATCGAACCGACGCTCAAGCCTATCAAACGGCCCAGTTGACCCTGCAACTCGCGTCGACGGTCGCTCAGTCTGATGGCACGTTCAGCGCCCACGAACTTGAGCACCTTTCACGCGAAATCGAAAGCTGGACGCATTTGAGCGAGGGTGACCGACGGCGGCTGCGCGCGCACCTTGATCTCTTGGCGATGGCACCGCTTTCCTTGCCTACGTTGCGCAAGAAGCTGGATCCGCTCAGCGAGGACATAAAGGACGCCATCGCCGGGTCCATGGCCACGCTCGCCCAAGTCGACGGGATGGTCTCCCCAGAGGAGGTCCGGTTCTTGGAGCGCGTCTACAAAGCGCTGGGCGTGGATCCCGCTCGTGTATTCAGCGACGTCCATGCCCCACGCCTGTCCAAAGCCCCCAGCACATCGCCCAAGGCCGCGTCTGGCGCATTCCAACTCGATCCCGACCGGATCGCTGCTCTTCAGCGAGACACAGCCCAAGTCTCCGCATTGCTCGCCAACATTTTCACCGACGAGGAAGCGACTCCACCTGATCTTGCGCCGGCGGAAGCGGTGAGTGCCGAGGAGGAGAGTCCTGGTCAGTTGCTCGGGCTTGATCAGGCACACAGCGCGTTGCTGCGGCTAATGCTGTCGCGCCCCGTCTGGACCCGTGCGGAACTGGAAGATGGCGCGGCAGACATGGAGCTGATGCTCGACGGCGCGCTTGAACAAATCAACGATGCGTCGTTCGACGCTTACGACATCCCATTTTCCGACGGCGACGACCCGTTGGAGATCAACCCCGAATTCATTGAGAAGATCGAGCAATGAGCAGCCCAATCCGTTCCAAGGACCGCGATGCGGTGATCCAGTCGCTGCGCGCCGGCGTCGTTCCACGCGCCGGTCAGCATTTGATCCAGGTCGGGCGCGCCCGTGAAGTGCAAACCCTTGTCAGTGACATCGATCGGCTCGCCGATGGCGGCTCGTCCTTCCGCTTAGTGGTGGGTGAGTACGGCGCAGGCAAGACCTTTTTCTTGAACCTCGTTCGCGCCATTGCAATGGAGCGGAAGCTCGTCGTGGCCAGCGCGGATCTGAATCCCGACAGGCGGTTGCATGCTTCAGGGGGGCAGGCCCGGTCGCTCTACGCGGAGCTCATGCGGAACTTGGCCACTCGGACCAAGCCCGACGGAGGCGCCCTGCCCGGGGTGGTCGAGAAGTTCATTTCGACCGCAGTGGCCGAGTCCAAGTCGCAAGGCGTATCCACCGAGCAGGTCATTCGCGCGAAGCTCGAGCAGCTGAGCGAACTGGTGAACGGCTATGACTTTGCCGACGTGATCGCCGCTTATTGGAGAGGGTTCGAGCAAGGCAACGAGCAGCTCAAGTCCGATGCCATTCGTTGGTTGCGTGGCGAATTTGCCACCCGGACGGATGCGCGTGCAGCGCTGGGCGTCCGGACCATCGTGGACGACGCATCGGTCTACGACCAGCTTAAGCTCATGGGCCGCTTTGTTCGGCTGGCGGGCTATAGCGGCCTGCTGGTGTGCCTGGACGAACTGGTCAACCTCTACAAGTTGGCCAACGCCCAGGCCCGGAATGCAAACTACGAGCAGCTCCTGCGCATGCTCAACGACTCCCTGCAGGGCACTGCGGTTGGCCTTGGTTTTGTTCTGGGCGGCACCCCGGATTTCCTGATGGATACCCGCCGCGGCGTCTACAGCTATGAAGCTCTTCAGAGCCGCCTGGCTCAGAATACCTTTGCCACCAACGGACTGGTGGACTTCAGCGGTCCTGTGGTTCGACTGTTGAGCCTGACAGCCGAAGATTTCTACGTCCTGCTCACCAAGATTCGCCATGTCTACGCTGCCGGCGACGCGGGCAAGTATCTCTTGCCCGACGATGCCATTCACCAGTTCATGACCCATTGCGCCAATCGAATCGGCGATAGCTTCTTCCGCACCCCGCGCACGACGATCACCGCCTTTATCAACCTCTTGGCCGTCTTGGAGCAGAACCCGGGCGTGGACTGGCAGGACCTGATTGGATCGGTCGAGGTGGCAGCTGACCACGGGGGCGACGGCGAATTGGTCGTGCAAGAGGACGACGAGCTGGCGTCGTTCAGGCTCTAACGATGACTGCCTCCAGCGCCTTCCAATCGCTGCACCCTCGAATCCAGCGCTACCTCTGGACCGAACAGTGGGAGGCGCTGCGTGAGGTCCAGGAATTGGCGATTCCCCTCGTCCTGAGCGCCGACCGGGACGTGATCATCGCCGCCAGCACCGCCTCGGGAAAAACCGAGGCCGCTTTTCTTCCTGCGCTCACGCACCTTCTGAACACCGACGAAGAGGGCCTGATTGTCTACATCAGCCCCCTAAAGGCGCTCATCAACGACCAGTTTGAACGGCTGCAACGGCTTTGCGAGGACCTTGAAGTCTCCGTGTGGCCTTGGCACGGAGACATATCGGGCTCGACGAAGCAGCGATTCTTTAAGCACCCCCGTGGCGTACTCCTGATCACGCCGGAGTCCTTGGAGGCGATGCTCTGCAACCGCGGGATATCCGTTGCGGCAGCGTTCTCAAAGCTCCTCTACGTTGTCGTGGACGAACTCCATGCGTTCATTGGAAGCGAGCGCGGGAAGCAGCTTCAATCGTTGATGCACCGGATGGACGTGCTATTACGGCGGCGGACTCCCCGCCTGGGCCTGTCGGCAACCTTGGGTGACTTTTCGAGCGCCGGGGCCTTCCTACGCACGGGTGTTGGAGCTGCCCCCGCGTTGGTCAACGCCTCATCAGCCGGAAATGATCTCCAACTGATCATCAAAGGCTACGAACAACCCGCACCTGACGCCGGGTCCGACGAGAATCCCGCGGCTCCCGCTGCGGTGGCCGAGCACCTCTACCGGGTGCTTTCAGGGACGAACAACCTGATCTTCCCCAATAGCCGAAGGGAGGTTGAACGCTACACGCACCTCCTCAACCTGCTGAGCGAGCAGGACGGCCGGCCGAGAGAGTTCTGGCCACACCATGGGAGCCTGTCCAAGGAAATACGCTCGGACACGGAAGCGGCCCTGAAACAAAAGGGTCGTCCAGCGAGCGCAATTTGCACGAACACCCTGGAACTGGGCATCGATATCGGAGCGGTGAAGAGCATCGCGCAAATTGGCCCACCACCTTCCGTGGCTAGCCTTCGCCAACGCCTTGGTCGCTCCGGGCGCCGCCGTGGAGAGCCAGCGGTGTTGCGCGGCTACGTTATCGAGGACTCAATCGACGCTGAGTCGACGTTGAAGACAAGGCTTCGACTGGACACAGTTCAGTCCACTGCTTGCGTGCTGCTATTGCTGGAGAGGTGGTTTGAACCGCCTTCGGTCAACGGCCTACACCTTTCAACGCTCGTCCAGCAGTTGCTTTCTTCCATTGCCCAATACGGCGGGCTTAAGGCAGCTCAAGCGTATCAGCTGCTCTGCGCAGATCAAGGACCGTTCCACGGCCTGTCCCAAGACGCGTTCGCAGAGTTGCTTCGCCACCTCGGCCAAGAACAGGTGCTAATTCAGGATGGCTCCGGCTTGCTGCTCCACGGCCCGGTCGGCGACAAGTTGGTCAACCACTACACCTTCTACGCCGCTTTCAGCGTCGACGAAGAGTTCCGGATCGTGGCCGCCGGCAAGGCACTAGGCACGCTCCCCGTTTCCCAACTCCTGACCGTCGGCCAGCGAATATTGTTTGGCGGCCGCACTTGGCTTGTCGAGCAGATCGACGACGCCCAAAAGACGATCTACGTGGCCGCAGCGAAGGGCGGCACCCCGCCTCTTTTCAATGGAACAGGCGGGCAGGTCCACACCCAGGTCCGTCAAAAGATGCGTGGGCTGTATCAGCAAGAGATCAAACCAGACTTCTTGGATCCCACTGCCTCTCGCTTCCTGCAGGAGGCGCAGAGCGCCTACCGTCAATTGAGCCTGGACGGGAAGGTTCTCCTCGACCAGGGCAGCGATGCCTTGCTGCTGACGTGGCTGGGAGACTCTTCGAATGAAGCCATCGCCTGCCTCCTAAACGCTCAGGGATTCACTTCTCAGGCCGGTAGGCTGGGCGTGGAAATCTCCAGGGGGACTAGAAGTCTCGATGACGTGATCAAGGTGCTCGGGCGGGTAGCAAAGATGCCATTGCCATCGCCAGAGACTCTTCTTCACTCTGCAAACAACTTGGTCACGCAGAAGTGGGACGGCCTCCTTCCTCCACGCCTTTTGCGACGCTCCTATGCATCGTTAAAGCTGGACCTGGAAGAGGCTACCGCTTGGCTCGCTCTCAGGTTCGGATAGTGTTCCAGTTCTAGCGAAGCTTCCGCATTGGCGCCTACTCGCCCCGCACGCGCCCTTCCGTTGTTAGGCCGGCTCAGAGACTAGGTTGTGGAGTCATCTGATGACCTATGACTCGACCTTCTTGTCTCAAAGAATTTTTCGCCACGCTCAATCCGCGCTATCTGCCGCTGAATATACGAATCTCCCTTGCGAATGCGAACAATCATACCCAACGGAAAGATCACGCAACCGTAGATCGCAAGAGCCCCAATTGTGACAACCACACCCAACCAGTGAAGCCCGCCGGTCGCATAGGCCAATGGCGCAACCATCGCGGCAATTGCCAGGAAGCAGAAGCACCACAGAAGCTGGGTCAGCAAGAATTGCAGGAGATTCGACCTGTCCGAAGCTAGGTGCTGAACCTTCCTCAGCTCGGCCCTGTTCATAGCAAGACCTAACTTCTCATTCCAGAAGCCGGCCTTGGCATAGGCCCATTTCGCTAGTGACGTAACGATGCTCGAGATGACAACAACAGCGAGCCCCTGTGCCAGCCAGTTTTCCATAGTTTGTCTCATTCATAGAGTGTGAGTGGGCTATGGGCACCCGATGCTCCGGATTATAGTTCGATCCGTGCAATGCTTGGCCACAACTATGCCAGCCCCCAGCGTCCCTGTTCGCGGGCGCAAGGAGCCTTTAGCCTCGTTGAAAGTCGATGCCCATTTCTAACAGAGCGGCGGGTGTCGGAGAAAATTTAGTACCTTCAAGGTTGACCCTAGGAGCCGGACGCTGAAAGGCTGCGTCTCCTCTAGGACTTCGCCGCACAATGCCACGTCCATCGCCGCACTTCCCTAGCCGTTCGCCGGAACGTATCAGTCCCTTCCACGAAGACCCAGACGGCCCTTTCGTCCCGCTCGCCACCAGCTTTAGGTTCCGGCGCACCTCTACCTGGTGCCGGGCTCGGAGCTCACACACCAACAGACTAGCGTCCCCATTCGCGCATTTTTTTGTCGCATCAGTGGCGTGCACCGTGTCAGTGCCACTGAGCGCTTTCTCCAAGCCCTCGTCGATTACCAGAAGGCTCGGGCAACCTAATGGCATCCTTTGCACGCAGAGATCGCCACGCAGCTCTGATCAGCTCGGCTATCCAGTTCGACGAATCCGGCCGCAGTGATAAAAGCCGACGCCACAGCGGCGTCGGCCGTTATGTCACGTTTCTGTCCTGTTGCTTTCTTGCCCCAAGAACAGCTCCGCTTTAAGTCATTTGCCGGGCTTATGCTTGTGAGGCTTCAAGCCCGGAGTATTCCCTGGAGTATCCTTGTTATCCCGTCGACGCTTATCCGGTTCTCCGGTGGACGGAGCTATTGGCTTCGGGCCAGGCTTAATCGACATAACTTGACTCCTTCATTAAGAGGGAACAGCCACACAAAGCTGCAGCATCGCACCACAACTGTCAATACACCCTAACGAGATAAAATAACTCATTCGAGATTGCCGTTGCCTGCCCTTCCCTATTCTGCCCAGAGAGGCCCGACAGCCTCAGTTCTGTTTCGCAAGTGAGATGAGGTGGCGCAGCGCACGCGCCCGATCCTGCCACGTATCCACGTTCCACGATGGATGGTAGACCCACGTCATCAGGACAGACCCTCCCGTGTAGTCCAGCGACCAGACTTCCCGAGATTCAATGTAGCGTCGCTTGCCCGCCCCTCGATTCACCTGTTGGGCGATGAAGGGCTCCAAGCCCGGTCGCGGTTCGCCGTGACGAAAGAACCGCCAAGCGGTGCGACCGAGCACTAGCACCACATCCGGCCGAAGCGCCGGCAGAATGTCTCGAACCAATACGTCCCCGCCGTCGCGCAGCGCCTGATTTCGCGGCCGGTGATTTGCCTGGGAACCTGCGAACACCTGGGAAAGGTTCAGGAATGCCACGCGTCTCCAAGTCTCGGCGGCATCTTGGAGTCGGAAGTCCTGCCGCCCGGTAAGGATCAGATCGAGCGCCTTGAAGAAGGGTCCGTCGCGACCGTTCCGGGCGGGCAAGGCCATCTCTCGGAAATGGTCTTGAGTGAAAGGACGGGTCACTTCCAGCGAATCGCTCGCCCCCTCCCTCCGATAGTGCGACTCGCCAAGCAAGAGCACCCGCCGGCCACCCAGCCCGCCCCAGTAGAGGTCACCCCAATACGGGATGAAACGGACTTCATCGGGCCATTGATGGCCCTCGAGATTCGTTTCAGGTGGGCCGGTATACCTCTGCACAGCTTGGTTTCCCCTGGTCATAATCGCTCCTCGAACAATGCACTCCGAATAGGCCCGAACAGGGCAACACTGGCAGCTGAAGCGACTCAGTGGCCGCCCCGTGCCATCCTTTGCCCGCGCTTCGCTGGCTTCTTACCTGGCGGCAGTTTCTTCACCTTAACTTTGTCTTGATCGACGGAGATCTTGGCAAGCATGACCTCTCCAAAGCCACGCTCGAGGATGCGCGTGCATACAGACTTGAGCACAACCTTGGCGAAAAATGGCAGATGCAGTCCTGGCGCTTCAGACTGGCTTATCACACCGAACACCACCTTGTAATCTGTGACGTCACGCGGGACGTCAAACGGAAGGTCAAGCGCATGAGCCGGATCGATCTTCTCGTTGGCGAGTTGCACGAAGCTCTTGTCTGACTTAAGCAACTCGGCTGACACCAATCCCTGATTGAACAGGTGACCGAGCACGCTGGAGCTGCCGTAGTGCTTTATGTGCAATAGAGTCTTAGCCCCATAGACATCGCAGAACTCAACCTTGTCGTGCACCCCGCCCACATTTAGAAGCTTGCGGTCCATCAAACACCAGGCCCCATTGCCCTCGTCTACAAGGGCCTGGTTGTAAGCCGCCTCATCGTCGTGGTTGTAGATCGGCAGCTCTAAGGGGAACTTGGCGATGTTCGCATAGAATTCTTCGATGCTTGCTGCAAAATCATCATGGACCTCAAACCAGTTCCCTGCGGATAGGACGTAAGATTTCCCACCATCCTCCAGCTCACAGTGGATGCAACGGTAGATTTGCCAGTCCTCTACGGTCCATTGCTCCTCATCCACCGCGAATGCCTGCCGGGATCGCAAGAACTCAATGTTCGGCTCTGCATCCGGATATGCTTGCACGAGGCCAGGCAGCTGGAGATCCGAAGACATGCCTTCGTTCTTCTTGCGGGTGAACTTGAAGCCTGCGATGCGGGTCCAGTCCACCACATCCGGAATAGCAAGCCAACAACCCTCTACCCGCCCACCTTGCTGCCAAGCGATCTTTAGCTTCTCCACCAGCAGGGCATCTAGCTCGACTGCACGTTGACCCTTGGGCCTTAGCTGGCGAACCTGATCAACCCAAGGAAACTTCTCCTTGTAATCGGTGGAAGAGTAGGCCCGTAGATAGCGGCGCAGCTGCCTTCTCAGCTCCGGGATATCCGCTTTGCTGGTGAAGTTGAGGGCATCCGATCCGGACAACCGGCGCCCCATCTCAGGCGCATCGGGATAGCCAACGATGCCCCGAATAAGGTCGCGTTCGATATCGATGCCGAACTCCAACGCAGCAGATGCCTGACTGGTTTGCACACGGCTGTTTTGGTCATCCACGAAGGCGCGCTTATCCACACTACGTAGAGCATCCTGCCGCACGGAGTTCAGTGTTACGAGCAGCCCAAACCGCTCTTCAAAAGCCTCGGGCTTTAGTAGATGCCTTCCTTGACCAAACGTAACGGCGAAAAGGCGCTTGTCCACGGGGACGATGAGGACCGCTGCGGAGGACTGGACATGTCCAAGCTTCTTCTTGTCCACAAAGGGCGTGAACAAAGGAGACCACTTCGGCTCCCGTGGTGCCGTCGGCTTTACGAACAGTGTCCCGTAGTGGGACGCACCATCGACTATAGGAATGCCAGCGACCTGGACGGCGATCGCATCGCAGTCCGTCTTGATGTCCTCACGCAGCAAGTAGACCGTGTAATTGTTCATACCCCTCCCTTGGACAAACAATTCGACTTTCGTGCCACCACTCGTGGCCAGGCGACCAATGTCACTGATTACTTAGATCAGCCCATTCGCCCGCCGGAACACTTAAGACGCATTACACACAAATCTTCTTACCTGAGAGCTTTGCAAGCGATCTAGACCCGATTGCCACGCCTAGTTCACTCCACTCCCGCGCGACCGGGGCTTCCCGTTTTTGCAGGGGCGCACCTTGCGAATCAATCACGATCACCTCTCCCAGCCCCAAGGCACGCACTGACACCTCGACACGGGACAAGTCCCCAACCACGACCCACGTCAACCTGCCGGCGGACCTCGCAATCCCGCGCTGAATCTCCGCCATGGCGTCTGCCGCCCGCCGGGACTGCTTGTGACTCTCAACACCACATGCCGGAGAACCGGCCTCACCCCTGCCTTTCCCCGTGCAGCGCAGCAGCTGCTGACTCGATCTTAACGCCCAAACTGCTCGCAGTGCTTGGAGACCATCGCTTGATACTCCGCCATAGGCGTCAGGCCCATTTGAGCACGACGTTCCTCAAGTTTCTCAGGTGCCTCGACCGTGCGGGCACCCAACGCCCCTTATCCGCACAACGCCCCTGCGTTCCATAGCGCTGGAGGTCGTGGGTGCGGTCCTAAAGGTAGGCGCAACTGGACGCTTTGATCTGCCCAGTGGCTACCAAGGGCTCCATGGCTTCCGCAACAGAGCGCTGGAACGCCAGATCCTTCTCGGCATGCTGGGCCAGCAGCCAGGCCGCGTCCGCCCCGTCCTGGCCCACCTGCGCCACGGTCGGCCAGCCATGGGCCGCAACGATCGCCTTCAGCCGAGCGGTGTGTACCGCATCGACAGCACTGAGCACCCTCTCCTCACCCTCGGTGGTCAGCGGGAGGTCCCGCACCGCCTGATCGGAATCCTTCATCCGCAGGAGCTGACCGCGCAGCTCGGGGTCAGTGGGCGTCCCACCGCTGGCAGCCAGCGGCGCGAAGAGGATCGCAATCACTAACAATGGACAGAGTCGTCGCGCCACAGCTCCACTTCCAAGGTAATTTCTCAGCCATCAATTGGCCGCACCGTTTAACAGCCGTACAGAACTAAACTAACCTCTCAGAGGGAGCTGTTAGCTTGTAGAAATTAAACAGTACAGTAATGACTGCGATTCAACACTATTTATCTCCACGCAAACCATTGATTTTCAAGAACTGAAGCACGCAACTTCCTGCGTAATTTTCTTTTCCTGAAGAAGCAGTAATGGGCGCCCACAATAGATGCCTACGGTCGGTACGCGGCCGACCCATTTCCATTGACGATTGCTGAGGCTGGTTTATCTGTACTTCCATCGAAACGATGGAAGCCCCCAATGCCCCTGGCTCAACCCACAAGCCCCCTCCAATCCTACCTGGACGACCCCAGCGGCTCGCTGGAGATGTCCGACATTCGCATCGGCAGGTTTCGGATCGGAAAGCTGGTGGTCACCAGCCGAGAGGCCGCGATCCAGGCCCAAGAGATTCTCAATGCCGCCTATGAGCGCACCCGCCGCGCACGCTCGACGAAGAACGGCACCCGCTACCCCGAGCCGCTGCCGGTGGGCACACCCGGGCGCTCGCTCTCCGCAGAGATTGACGACTACATCCGCAATCGCGGCGACTACAGCTGCCTGGCCAGAGAGACAGTCGAGGCGACCTCTCGCACCCTACGGCTGCTTCTAATGACCTGCGGGGACATACCTGTCACCCGCATCGACCACGCTCACATCTACAAGTTGTGGGACCTCATTCGCTGGGCACCAGACCGTCTGCTGTCCGATCCTGAGTACCGCAGTTTTACCTACGATCAGGCGGTCGCGCGCGGAAAGCAACTCAACGTCGCTCCCCCCGCCCCGGCCACGCTTGAGAAGCACAGGCGCTTCCTATCGACCTTCTTCAAGAAGCTTGAGAAATCCAAGGCCATCGGCGCCTCACCGATGGTCGCATTCGACGAGATCAAGAAAGACTTGGTCGTGGATCCGAACAAGCCTGAGCGCCTTTTTGACGATGCAGAACTCAGGCGCATCTTCGACTTGGAAACATATGTTCCATGGGCTTGTAAGTACCCCCACCGCTGGTGGCTTCCCATCCTCGGTCTCTGCACAGGGGCGCGCATCAACGAGATCGCCCAGCTGAAACTGGCGGATGTCACGCAAGAGGCCGGCGTCTGGTGCATCCGGATCCAGAAGACCGTCGATCCCGACTTGGCGCACAAGACCCGCAACCGAAGCCGTCAGCGCCTGAAAGGGAAGTCAGCCATTCGAACCCTCCCCATCCCTTCCCAAGTGCTTGATGCGGGCTTTCTGGACTTCGTGGAGGATATCCGCGCGTGTGGCCATCCTCGATTGTTCCCCCACCTGACCGCCGGCGTGAACCGCAAGACGGGTGAATCGAACCAGCGCTACAGCCAAGCGGCGCTCAACCAGTTCAGCACCTACCTGAAGGGCCTGGGTTTCGGAAAGGGAATCGGGCTGCACGCGTTCCGGCACACCATCGCCACAGAGCTCCATCACAAGGGCGTGCCCGACGAAGACATTGCCTTGCTGACCGGCCACAGCATCAGCAAGAAGGTCCCGGTGCTGCATGAGGCTTACTTCCACAAGAAGCCCGAGCTCGCGCGAAGGAAACAGATCGACCTTTTGGCCCGCTACGCACCACCGGTGGAGCTGCCGATCTACAAGAGGGGGCAATTTGCAAAGCAGCTGAGCGACCCCGAGAAGTTCTATCCCTGAGTCGAGAGATTGTCATGAAAGCCAAAGCGGCCGGATTCCCACCAGCCGGAGCTAGACTCCCATGCTCCTTCGGTTTGATGCCCGTGCAGACGCTAACGCGGTTTTGGATTGCTGCGAACGGAGCTCTGCCGCAAGCGAAGGCAGTTCGATCATCTCGTGCCCAGGGGGCCCAACCCACAGTTGAATCAGACAGGGCAGCCCGGACAGCGCACCCAGCACCCAAGGGGTCCATGCGCTCCAACTCGTGAGCTGACTAAGAGTCGAACCAGGTACGTACCAATCGGCGATCACCAGCAAAACCCCTACCCAGCCTGCCTGGACAACAGACTGCCAACCCTTCAGAGCTTTCCGTCGCTCAGCGATTTGGCGCTCCACCGGCTCCCGACGGGCTGCGTCGGGTTCCTGAGCCAGCCAGCGCTCGGCCTCAAGGCGGCTTACGTGGCGCTCTCGACTGGGTTGGCGCGGCTTGGGAGACACGTTGAGCCAGGACTGTATGAGACCTGTGATCCAATTCAGCAACTCCAACGCGACAATCCAAGTGCAAGGACCGAGGACCTTCACCACTGCACCATAGACGAGGATCACCGCCAAATACACGAACGGTTGATCGGCCGAGGCAGACCTCCCCTCCCAAACGCCACTGCCGAGCAGCAGCGTGAACATCACATCCGCTACTAGGGCAAGTCCAAACAAGCGGAGCAGCCAACCGCCGTTGTGCGCCTTGTCCGTGAGATCCCATGCGACCTTGTTCACGTCCAAATTCACTCTCCCTGCGGAACGCCAGATGATCGATAACACAGGTCAAGTGCTCACCGGTCAATCATGAGCTCAGTTGCCATCCACGCCCATGAAGACGACAAATTCCAGCACTTTCTTTCTGTAGATACCAACAGGGCATTTGCGACCAGGCCGCCACCATTCGAAGTGCAGTGAGGCGAAGCCAATCGCCCCTGCCCCGCTGCCGAATAGCTAAAGGCGTCGGACTTGACTACGGGCAAACAACGTCAAGCCAACACCTGGGATGTACCGTCGCTGTAGATCATGTTGGAGGCGACGAATCTGATCTGCATGTCATGGAGATCGGTGGTCAGCATCCACTGATGCTCGGGCATGAACTGATTGAAGGTGAATCCAATGCCAGGGTTGGCAAGAGGCCGCCCCGGACTCATGGGAGAGTTCACGGTCACATTCAGCCGGAACTTCACTTCACCGAACAAGTCCATGAACTCAATGGTCCCCTTGACCGCCCGGGTGGGCTTGGACTCTTCGGAAAGCGTGTAATCGCAATCAAACCAGATGTGGTCCTCGTAGTCACCGTGGTCGTATCGCTTGTTCGAGACCGCAATCGACACCACGGACTCTTCTGCCTGACGCGTTCCGGATGAATTACCGGTGGCTCCTGCTGCCGGCACGGCATTTCTTGCCTCGAGCAAGGCCAAACGCCGTTCAATCTCTGCAAATCGCTCTTCCATGTCGCTCATGCATCCCCCAGTTGTCATCCAGATATGAGCCGAGCCCAGTCCGGCCCCTCCATTTGCGAAGGCCACGTTCAAGCGCCAGCGACCATCGCGCCATCATATTAGGCACGTGGCGTTTCGGCAGCAAGACCGCAAAGTCCGGATGTGCCCCTTTGCCTACTACGCTAGGCTACGCATTGGAAATACGTCAAAAAATCCCCTGTTCGCCCAAGGTCCCACAGTGAGAAAAAGCGGCGCCAAGTTGCAGAAGGCCACCTCCGGCAGCAAGGTCAGGCCTACACTGCGACCAGGACGAACGAAACAGCGGCAGATAGCAAGCCACGCGCCCATTCGGGGCTGGGCAGCGCCATTGCAGCGGCAGCCGGCAGTCTGCTCGCGATCGCCACGATTCTGGGATTTCTCCTCCATTTTGCGGGGGATGTATCCCAGACCACCTACCTGACTCAGCTTGGGCTTGAGCCAACCTCGTTCCCTCAGCCAGTCGATGCCAAGGTCATTCATGGGGTCTACGTCGTGGTCTCGGAAAGCTCCGAGCTTTTCAAGGATGTGCCTTGGCCAAAGGTTGCCACCCTTCTCCTTCTCGCCACTGGCTTCCTCGTCATCACGGGGGCGCCAGCAAAGCCTGACACAAGGCTGAGAGAGTGGCTTATGCGACGATCCTATTGGGTGCGACAGCCCATCGTTGTGCTTTTAACGCTCGTCGGAGTGGCGGTCACCGGCGTCTGCGCAGCTGCTCTCCTCTCCATTGCCTCCACCATTCCTGGCATCGCTGGCGAGCGGTTTGGCTCAGCGGAAGCGGCAAGGGTTTCGGATCGGCTCAGGAAAGACAGCCCCTCCAAGCAGACCGAGATCTGGAGAGGGGAGCACTTGCTTGGGAAGGGAGAGATCATCATCACCAGCAGCGAGGTGATCGCTTGGTATGACAGCGATCAAAAGGCATTGCGGACCATCACCACCGAAGGGATCGAGCTACGGGCACCACTTGGACCTTCCAACGCTGATCACTGACGCCCTATCGCTGCTATGGCAGATCCGGCGCCAGGTCGCGATTGGATATCAGGGCCCCTCCCTGCGCCCATTTCACAGCCCTCGACTCCACGACTCGGTTCGATTCTGCGACGGGCACCATACCCAACAATTCGCTTCCATCCGCCTTTACAACTAACCTAGGCCAGTCTAATCAAGGATCGCCCCGTGGTCATAAACGTCAACGGCCTTTCGGCCAAAGAACTCAAATCACTGATTGCCCAAGCGGAAAAGCAGCAAGCCAAAGTGATGACACGCCCTAAGGCTGCGGCCATGCGGGCGAAGATCAACCAGTACGTCAAAGACCACGGTTACACGATAGAGGAGCTCTACGGCGCAGTTTCAACGGCCTCTTCCGAGGCCTCCAGGAAGCGCACCGGCCGCAAACCCGCGAAGTCCGCCGGCAGCAAGGTCGCCCCTAAGTACCGCAATCCGGCCAACCCTAGCGAAACGTGGTCCGGCCGTGGCCGCCAACCAAGGTGGCTGGCTGCACTGGTGCAGAAGGGCAAAGAGCCCAGTGAGTTCCTGATCAAATAGTCGACAGCGTCGGGCTCCGAACGCACTCAAGGCAGGCTCGAGTCATAGGAGAATTTCGACTTCTGGCGACTTGCAACATGGGCTGCTCAGGAGCAAAGTTCACTTATCCAAGGGGGGATGAGCAATGGAACGCTCGCAATTCACTATTGATCGCGCACTGTATTCAGACGACGTCGCGGCTCGGGCCGTGCATCGTTATACCGGGGAGCTTGGTGTCGAGGTTCGTAGCCAAGGCGCCAACCTCATCGTTGGCTTTTGGTCTCTGGACGGCTCTAAGTTGCCAGAGGACCTCTGGGCCCGGTTTTCCCGAGACTTACTGGACGAACGCCTGCGGGCGGCCGTCCGAGCGGAGACGAGCCGGCTGCAGCAGGAGTTGCTTCGCGCAGCGCTGAATCAGGCACAGCCGGTGATTCCACATGTCGAGGTTTAGGCCCGCTGGGGCTTTCGCCGCCCCATCGGACTACCAACTGTTGCCTCTACGGTTCCGGCGCCTGCCCTGGGATCACGATCGGGCTTTCGTCTCGTCGGTGGCCGGCGACTGGCTCTTGATGAAGATGGAGGACGTTGAGCGCCTGGTGACACACCAGCTTCCGACCGAGTCCGCCCTTTTTGCGGATTTGGAAGCCCGGCATTTGGCCGTTGCCGGGAGCGATCGAAGCAGCTTGGCCCCCTTGCTTAGCCAGATCCGCAGCCGAAAGTCCTACCTGCTGGGAGGACCTGCTCTCCACATCTTCGTGGTGTCGCTGCGCTGCCACCACACATGCAATTACTGCCAGGTGTCGCGACAGGAGACGAGCGCCACGGCGTTCGACATGGAAGGTGCGCACGCCGAACAGGCGGTGGAACGGTTGTTCGAATGGCCGAGCCAAGAACTGACGATCGAATTCCAAGGGGGTGAGCCCCTGCTCAATTTTGAGCAAGTGAAGGCCATCACCCGGCGGATCGTCGAGCGAAATCGGAGCGACCGACGCACCCTTCGCTTCGTGCTGGCATCCACCCTGCATGACCTCACCAACGACCAGCTGGCGTTTCTGGCCGAGCACCGCTTCAAGCTCTCCACCTCGCTGGACGGTCCCGAATGGCTTCACAACGCCAATCGCCCCCGACCCGGTCGCGACAGCTACCGGAGGACTGTGGAGGGCATTGAACGCGGACGCCGTTGGATGGGAGACGATGGCGTCTCGGCGCTGACGACGTTGACCCGCCAGAGCCTCGAGGTCCCTGAGGCCATCATCGACGAATACCGGAAGCTGGGATTCCACAGCATCTCCCTGCGTCCCCTGAGCCCCTACGGATTCGCCACCAAGACGGCCCGCCGCACCGGCTATCCCACGGAAGACTTCCTCGCCTTCTACCGGCGCGCCTTCGACCACTTGCTGTCGATGAACCTGGCCGGCTACGCCATGGAAGAGTCCTACGCGTCTCTCCTTCTCTCCCAGCTCTTCACGTCCTTCGGACACGGCTACGTCGATCTCCGATCGCCTTCTGGAGCCGGGTTGGGCGCCGTCATTTATGACCACGATGGGCGGGTCTATCCGTCGGATGAGGCACGCATGCTGGCCGCCATGGGGGACGGTGCCTTTGCCTTGGGCCACGTCAGCCAACCGGTCAGCCAATGGCTGTCCTCGCCCGCCATGGCCCGCTTGCTGGACGCCGGGGTCGCCGAGGCCCTACCCACGTGCTCCGACTGCGCGTTTGTGCCGATGTGCGGGGCCGATCCGATCGAGCACTACGCCCGCCAAGGGGATCCCATCGGCCATCGGCCCAGCAGCGACTTCTGCCGGCGGAACATGGGACTCTTTGATTTCCTGCTGGAGCGATACGAGAAGGCTGACCGAAACATCCAAGGGTTGATGCGTTCCTGGGCCAATCCGAAGCCGTCGGTAGAGGACCCCGTCCATGCTGCCGCTTGAAACCAGAGCCGAACTAGCGCCGTCGGCGAAGGCCAGCCTGCTCAAGGTCGTGTCGCTGGCAGAGTTTGCCCAATCACCACTTCCCTTCGAGCGCTTGGCCCTGGACCTCCGGGACGTCCCAGCGGACCACGCCAGCAATGAGCTGCTAAACCTGCCTTGGGGTGCAGTCTTGCCCTCGAGCGAGTTGCGCTCACCTAGTGAGGCCCCTCTTGTTCGCTTGGAAGGTCCGCCGGGTGTTTGCAAGCCTGGGGATGTGGTGGAGCTCAATCCCCTGCAGAAGAAAGTGGCGATCCGCTACCGGCGCGGAGACACCGGCAATGTGTTGTTCGCCACCGAGCGCTGCAACAGCTACTGCCTGATGTGCTCTCAGCCGCCCCGGGACGTTCAAGACGACTGGCGGGTGAGGCACCTCCTGGACCTGATCGACCTCATCGATCCAGAGGAACCTTCGCTGGCGATCAGCGGCGGGGAACCGACCCTGCTGGATGACGGGTTGGTCGACGTGGTGGCCAAATGCGCGCACGTGCTGCCCAACACCCACCTGCACATCCTGTCCAACGGCCGACTGCGTGAGCCCGGCCTGCACGCGAAATTTGCGGGCCTCCATCCCAACCTGAGCTGGGGCATTCCGCTCTACGGGGACCGCTATGCTCTGCACGACTACGTGGTGCAAAGCGAGGGTGCGTTCGCTCAGACCCTTCGTGGACTTTACGCATTGGAAGCCGCCCAGCAGCGGGTGGAGATCCGAGTCGTGTTGGTTAAGCCCACGGTCAAGCGGCTGGCACAGCTGGCCCGTTACATCTGGCGGAACCTACCCTTCGTCGAACACGTCGCACTGATGGGCATCGAGCCCATCGGCTTTGCCAAAGCGCATCAGCGTGAGCTTTGGGCCGATCCGGCGGACTACGGTGAGGTCTTGTCCGACGCGGTGGGGCTGCTGGCCGAGAGCGGAATTCCGGTCTCGCTCTACAACCTGCCTCTGTGCGCGTTGGACCGATCGCTTTGGCCCTACGCCGTGCAGAGCATTTCGCCTTGGAAGAACGACTACCTACCTGCCTGTGACGGCTGCTCGGTTCGGCAACGGTGCGGCGGCTTCTTCTCGTGGGTCACACCAGCTTGGACCAGCCGGTCCATCTCTCCCATCCTGGAAACCTGATCATGTCCAACGCACTGATGATCGTAGGCGCCGCCACCTTGGGAACCTTGGGCACGGAGCCGCCCAAGGGCCAGTCCGACCTTTCCAGGCTCTCCGAGATGGACGGGAAATACGCCACCGTCCTGAGCACCTCGTTGAATGCAGGCCGGCACAACCTGTATGCAGGGCACCGCAGCCACAGCTCCCATCGATCACACAGTTCCCATCGCTCCCATTCGTCCGGGTCGGGAAGCTCGTATCGCTCCTACACCCCGCCACCGGCGACCTATACCCCACCGCCCACCCGCTACACCGCGCCAGCGGCGCCGGCGGCGCCCGCAGCTCCCCGAACCACCGGGAGCGGCGCCAGCCATTTGAACAGCTACCCGACCCAGAATTTGGAGCCGGCCGCCCGAGCAAACTCGAGGTCGACGAATAGCTTGACGCTGGAACCGGGCACCTACGACAAGCCTGTCACGAAGGGACGGGACGCCGATGCGCTCAAGCTGCTCATCATGCGCGTCCAGGCAGCGCTCTATTCCAAAGGCTATGATCCAGGCGCCATCGACGGAGTGCTTACCCCTGAAACCCAATCGGCGCTGCGGATGTTCCAATTGGCCCACGGCATCCGGGCCACCGGAACAATGACGACTCCCACCCTGGACGCGCTTGGCGTGCGGATCTAGCCCTCAACACCCTTAATCCCGCGGCTCCGGGAGGCCAAAAATTGACCGGCCTCCAGAAGAGTGAGACACCCGTGGCATTTAAAGGACCGAATCGCGCACGGCTCGACACATCTGTAGCTCCGCTCCTCTGTATACCTTGCGAAACTTCAGACGCATGGTTAGATGCCTCCGTCCTGGTGCGGCCAGGCCGCGCCGATCTTCGACCAGTTGCTGCGCTTCTCGCCCTGGACTTCGTATTCCTCCACCAGCAAGGCGTCGAGGCGGTCAGCGGCGGGCTGGGGGTTCTTCTTGGCCATGATGTTGCTCCGTTGAGTTCGAGCGTATTGCTCGCGAACCGATCCGGGGAGACGAAAGGTCGTGCAGGACCTTGGCAGCGACGAAGCGGCAGCGCAGGAGACCAGAGAGGCCGAAACACCGTGGAGGAGTGCAACGCACTTGCGCTCGGGCGCGTGGACCCAAGGTTTCGCACCCGGCAATCGCGCCCAATGGAGAAGTGGACCGGTTTCAGAACGCCCTCCACCACTCATGGCTTGGTGGAGAGCTTGGCGACAAATGCCACTGGGCAGCAGCTGGCCCACTCCTTCTAGACCTCGATCGATGCCAGCCATCGGCGGGGACTTCGATCCGTCGAAGACCAGAGCCAGAACGAACAACGGGCCCGAAGGCCCCTTCTGATCCGAAGGTATGCTCTGACCCCAGCGGACCAGCCTCGATCCGTCGGGTCACACCGCCGAGTCGATCCTCTTATTCAGCCGGCCGTCCGGAGTGGTCCCCAGCAACTTCCACCAACGGCAGCAGCCCAGGACCATGATCGGCGTCGAATGGATAAAACGGCTGCGTTGAAAGCCTGCTCGAAGGTGAGATCGAGAATTCGCTTACAGACCGACGCACTCGTGAGAGAAGCTCCGGCGCGTCTCGCCAATCCCCCTATGCACGCAGACCGAGATCATGCCGAAGCGCCGCGCAGCAAAATACCTGCGACGGAGATAGCGTTTATTGCAACGTGATGAACAACGGAGAGCCAGTAGCCTGTAGCACGCCGCTCTGCGCGAAGAATGAGGAAGCCCATGAAAAAGAAGCCAGGAAACACCGCGATATAGGCCACTTCCCCTGACGCCAAGACATGTATCAGGGTCGCTGAAAAGGCCGCAAAAGCTGAGATAAGACAACAGCCTCTCAAAACCTTTCCAAGCAAAGCGATTATCGCCCAAAGGAGGAGGTTCTCAAGAATTGGCGCCAACGAAAGCGCATAGACCATCTTTCCGGCACTGACGCTCTCTTCAACTTGTGCCCAACCGCCACTGGGCATCGCGCCGGGAAAAAGCACCTCTACCAGCCAAACCAGCGCACTCGATGCGAGAAACGAAACGGGAGCGGCAACAAACGCCGCGATCAAGAGCTCTTTTTCCGTTCTTAACAAGAGGCACTCACATCACGTTCGCGGTGAATTTAAGAAGGGAGGGGGCATAGCCCCTCCCGTCAGAGCAACCTGGACTCAGGCGCCGTAAACGTTTGCAACAATGGTGGGGTCACCGCTCGAAAAACCTTCGCCGCCATCGTTCTGCAGGAGATATTCGCCCGCAGCCTTGATGATCTCATAGCCTGCTGTGTAGAGGACGTTCTTGATGAAGCCACCCGACACCGCATCAATTTCTGCTTGATTCAGCTCATACATGACAACACTCCTTGTGAAATTGGCGGACGCCCCGCCCTAGCCTGCCGATATCGGTCGGCAATCATTGCTGGACTGCAGCGCTGATCCCGCGCTGTCCAGGGGAAATTCCGATATACCACCTCCCCCAAGCGTGGTCAACAGCATATTTCATCGCACTACTCGTGTAACGTCATACCCCTATCCGCCCAACTTCCCTGTTATGGAATAGAGCGGCTCCAACAGCCACTCATAAAGCCGGCGTCGCTCACCCATGATGTCGGCTTCCAGCTGCATTCCTGGACGGAGAGGCTCCATCTTCCCGTATGCCATCACCCCTTGTTCTTCTAGGGACACCAAGACTCGATACATCGACTGCCGAGCCGGGTCTCCCGCCTGAGTCTCGACAAGAGCGCTGCGAGAAATGCGAATGACGGTGCCCTCATGTGCACCAAACTTCTGGTAGGGATACGCTTGGTAGCGAAGAAGAACTCGGTCTCCAGGCTTGATAAACCCGATGGCAGAGCTAGGCACAAGAAGCTGTGCGCGAAGTTCAGAACCGTCGGGGAGCAAGCTGACAATAGGTTGACCAGGCTGAACAGCCTGACCAGCCTCTACCAGACGACTTGCCACCAACCCAGCCACGGGCGCACGAAGAAGCAACTCTCCGTCAGCCTCCATTCGAACGGCTTCCTGATTGAGCCCTGCTAGCTCACGCTGAGATGCTGCTTGCGCGGAAAGCCGCTGTTGGGGAATCTCCGATAGTCGCTGATCCAACTCGGCCAAGCTTCTGCGAAGAGATGTGGCTTGCCTTTGAAGGGATTGCTGCGCGTTGACCGCTTCCAGCATTGCCTGTTCCTGCTGGTTAATTTGAACCAAGCTAACGTAGCGCTCATCTTGAACGCTTCGGTAGCGAGAAACCGTTTCCCGACCGATTCTGACCTGCTCTCCACGCGTCGCGATCTCTGCATCAATCTGCGAGAGCTCTCGCAAGATTGCAGAACGCTGAACCCTAGCGCCCGCCTCCTGAGCTGCCAGCTGTTTGTCCTGAGACACCCCCATCGCAGCCGAACTTGCGATGCGCGCCTGCTGTGCTTGAATCAAGGTAGAAGAGGCATCCTGCCCAGCAGAGGTGATCCTTGGCACGTTAATAGTCAGAAGTCCGTGCTGGCGCGGGACATGATCTCCTTCCTCAACATCAAGCCTGGCCACCACTCCTGCAGAGGGGGCGACAACCGTGGACAAGCCCAAGTCGGGCAGGAGCTCACCCAGAACACGAGACCTGCGCGAATACTCTCCTAGGTAGAGAAAACCTATGATGACAAAGGCAAAAATCGCCGCGAACAAGGCGAGCGTCCAGAACCGAAGAGGCTGAGCAAGAGATATACCGCCCAACCAGTTGCGCTGCTGGGCTTCGACGGCCTCTTTGCGGAAAAGGCCACTCATGCGAGAACCTCCCCGACCTCTAGCCCACCTTCGCCCACAGAGCTGGGCGCGGTTTTGGCAACTACTCTCGCGACACCACCACCTTGCAGGACCAGCACACGGTCCGCGCTTGCGATAGTTTCGGGTCTATGTGCGATGATGAAACGCGTGAGCTCGAGCTGACTAACCGCTTCGTTGACAAGCCTTTCCCTATCTACATCAAGGTGGCTTGTTGCTTCGTCCAGGAAGAGAACGCGAGGTCTTCTATACAACGCTCGAGCAAGAATAACCCTCTGCTTTTGCCCACCTGAGAGTGTCGTCCCCATATCTCCGATCAGACTGTTGTAGCCCATAGGCATCGCAGCAATATCATGGTGCACAGCGGCCAGCTCAGCCACCTCTTGCACCCTATTCTCATCGCAACCATCGTCCTCAAAAGCAATGTTGTCGCTGATACTTCCCGCAAACAATTGGTCGTCTTGCATAACCGCACCAATTGCGCGCCTGTAGTCACTCATACTGATGCTAGCCAAGGGCACACCGCCAACCAAAACCTTGCCTTCGGTGGGCTGGAGGAGCCCAAGCAATATTTTAACCAGCGTGGTCTTTCCGCAACCAGAAGCGCCTGTGATGGCAACCGATTCCCCGGCTTCTACCACAAAGCTGCAACCTTTGAGCACCCACGGCTCGCCGGAGCCGTAGCGGAAACTCAGCCCTTGGACTTCGATCCGGAAGTTATCTGGCAACGGCACTCCTTCATGTGACGATGCATTCTCCGGCTCGGTGAGGACGATATCCGAAAGTCGTTCGCCGTGTAGGCGAAGCATACGAAACTCGACCCACTTGTCGATCAGAGCACCGACGCGTTGTGAAAACTGATCCTTGTAAGCAAGATAGGCAATGAGCATGCCAACCGAGAAAACGCCATCCATTGCAAGCAATGCACCTAGCCAAATCACTGCGATCCGCTCTAGACCAAACAGCAGCTGATTTGCACCTCCAAAGCTCAACCCGAACCTTGAAAGCCACACATCTCGATTGATACTCTCATTTAAGAGATTAAAGTATCCGGCCTGGCGAACTGACTCGCGACCCGCGACCTTTACAGACTGAACCCCCCGAATCGACTCGAGCAGATGACTCTCCTCGCGTGCCCGCGCGATCAGCTGCTTCTCAGTGCCCCTGCGAAGGGAACCAAAGGCCCACGTGCGCCCAATTGCGTAAATACAGACCGCTGCCAGGGTCACTGCCGCCAGCTTCCAGCTGTAGAGCAGCATCATGCCTAACGTGACGATGGTCATAAGCCCATCGATCAACGCCTCCACGAAGCTGGTCGTCAGCGTCCGTTGTATCGCTTGAACGCTTCCCATCCGTGACGTCACATCACCCAGATGCCGTTTCTCAAAGTAGTCAAGAGGCAAGCGAAGCAAGTGTCCGAAGACATTTCCAGTCCACTGGATGTTAAGAAGACTTGAAAGGTAAATTACGACCCGACCTCGAATCTGGCTAATGCCTACCTGCAGCAGCAGTGCCAGGCCAAACCCAACGCCTAAAACAGCCAGTAGATCCCTGTCGTAGGCCACCAAAACCTGGTCCACGGTCCATTGCATGAAGAACGGCGCAATCAGCACAAAAACTTGAAGTGCCATGGACAAGACCAACAACAGACTGACGGATCTCCAAAGACCGTCCACGCTCCCTGTCAGTTGCCCAAGGGACACCGCCGGAGGGCGAGGGCTCTTTCGAAAATCAGTGGACGGCCGAAGCTCCAAGGCCACGCCAGTGAAGTGGCGAGACACCTCATTCATTGTCAACTTGCGTTTGCCGAACGCCGGGTCAAATACTGTCACCGCATTGCGATGAATCTTGCTGATCACAACAAAGTGACTAAGGTCCCAGTGCGCAATGCAAGGCAACTGCAGGCGGCTTAAATGATCCAGATCCAAGCGCAATGGGCGGCATCGAAAACCCAGCGAGCTTCCGACCTCCATCACCTGAGCCAATGTAGCTCCCTTTAGAGAAAGGGGAAACCGTCGGCGCAGCTCTCGAAGGCCCAAGTGGTTGCCATGATGCGACGCGATCATGGCTAGACAGGCCAGTCCGCATTCCGCCGCCTCTGACTGTATTGCTGCATCCATGCAACCACCCACCGTTGACAGAGCACCTATAGTTCTACAGGGCGAATCAATACTCAAGAGGACCGCAGTGGGCCGTTCGTAGTAGGGGCGTGCACATCCCTGACGATGAACCGATAGGGATCATCACCCGCCGCTGACGCGCTGTTGGGCCCTAGACTTAGCCGTGATGCGGACCAACCGACGCGCACGCTAGCATCCACCACCCAGGGGCGCGGGTCAGCTAATACCCACCCGTTGGGCTAGGCATTGAATACTCGGCGAGACTGGGCTATAACGGCGTCGCCGGTCGCTAAAGCGTCGGTGTTGTGCCCGCATAGCCAATAGGCTCCGGGTGCCCGAGGTCCACCCAATGGGGGCGCGGGAATCCTTTTCGATTCCGGAGCCCACCGTTGAGCACGAAGACCCTCAAAATCCTGCGCACCCGTTCTTTCCACGCCCAGCAAGGCCGCTGCTATTACTGCAGCGGTCCGATGTGGCTGTGCTCGCCCGACGAGTTGGGCCTTCGCCCCCGTTCTGCCGCCCCTTTCCGATGCACGGCAGAACACCTGCTGGCCCGCCGGGACGGTGGGAAGGACGTGGCGGGCAATGTCGTAGCCGCGTGCCACCTGTGTAACCTCCGGCGCCACAAGCGCCCCACTCCGGCTCCCTCGCCAGAGGTGTATCGCGACCGGGTCCAACGGCGCGTGGACCAAGGAAAGTGGCACGTGCCCTGCCCCAGATTGGCCGTCTCCAGCCATGACCAACCGATTACCATGGAACCGTCGGTGCGGTGACGCCTCCTCACCGGCGTTTCCAGGGGACATATGGGACAGGGAATGGCAAAGGAATGGGCCCCGTCATGGGTGGGCCAGCAGGTAACGGGATCGTCGGACTGGCGCTTGCGCTTGGAGGGCCTGAAGCTCGCCCTGGCGCTGGACGGGCGCACCTACCGGGTCGCCACGCAGCCTCTCCCCTGCAGGAACACCGGCTGTCCGAGTATGGTGAGGCAAAGTCCCGCCCAAAGTCTCCGTCTCCGTGACGCGTCAATCTAATGAACGATGCCTCGATGATGTAAAACCAGGATCATAAGCCAAGGATGAAACCGGCCATCTACCGAGGAAGAAATAGTGTTTGACGAGCGGGCCGTACAGACGGCGAAATTCTGGGAGGGATTGCGTTCGCTGCGTGCGCTCTCCGGGCTGAGGGAAGACGAGTTCGAGCAGTTTGCGCTGATGGTGATTGGTCTCACCTGTGTGGCGCAGTCACCCGGTCCGTGGCCCGACGAGGTGACCGACCGGGCGCGGAAGGATCTGGAGGTCCTGAGGACTGCCGGGCCATACCGGGACGAAAATCAGTTTCATCAATCATGGTCTGCCGCATGCGATTGGCTGGCCAGAGTCTTCCGGACCACCGGCCAAGCTGACGTGCCGCGCCAGGTCGGATCCGTTCAAGCATTCGACGGCATCATCAGGATGCTTGACTACTTCGCGGGGAACTGGGGCGCTACTCGGGAGTTCCTGCTGGAGTGCTTCGACGAGGTGTTTCATAGAGTCGTCAGTCGCCTGACCGCGACCGGCTATCGCAGTGGCGACGCAGCGGCGGCGTTGGCGGCTCATCTCTCGGCACGTATCGACCGCATCTCAGAGTATTTTGCAACAACGGGCGAGTTCGCCGTATTGCGGCGCACCGTCCTCGGCGTGGAGACGTCCGCGCGCATAGCAGTGATCGACCGCCTGAACTTCTTCATCGGTCTTCGGCTCGGCCTGCACGACATTGATGCGGAGGACCAGCCACCGCGCGAAGACGATCTTGCGTCCTTCGTGGGTCGTCATTTTTTGCTGGTTGATCATCCGCGCCGAAACCCCACCGGGCGGCGACGGCATTCATCAAGGTGGGCCGATCACCAAACCTCACTCGAGGCCCTGGATCAGTTGCTGCAGAATCGGTCCGATCTCGGAGTGAGTTTGATCATCGTTCCTGGTGCCGATCGATCAGCTGGGGGATGGCGAAGAAACCTGCGAGAGGATCTCGTGCGTAGCGGTCGGCTGCTCGCAGTGATCGACCTTCCCTCGGACCGCAGGCAAGGGGCGCGTAAGCAGGTGTCAGCTTGGCTGCTCGGGGAATGGGCGCAGCCAGGTAACCATGTCCTCATGGTGGACGCGAGAGGGTTAGCCGGCAGAAGCGAACTTCGCGAGGCCGGTCCCCTGATAGCGTTCGTGGCTGCAATTGTGTCGCTTGGCGCACCAGTGGGTTGGCCCTCCTCAAGCGTCCCAGGGCGGCGCCAATTCAGATCCGACGACGTAGAAGCAATGCTGGAGGCTTACTTCAAGGACGGGTATCGGGACGTGGAGGGCGTCTGTCGGCTGGTTCATGTCAGTGAATTCGCTGAGAAGGCCTACAGACTGGTCGCGACGGTTTATATCGAAGGCACAAACGAAGGGGCGAAGCGCAAAAGGTTCATGCCGCTGCTCAACAGCGACCCCATTCTGGGGGTCCTGCGGCAAGAACGTGACCACGGCACCCGGATCTATGTCATCGGTAACAACGGCGAAGGCAAAAGCATACTGCTCGGCGATCTGGCCGATCGTCTGGTGAAGGAAGGCCAGCGCGTCGTCGGCATCTCGTTCGGTCTGACTGACAGGTTTCTGTTCGAACGCCCCAAGCACGACGGACAGCCGTTCATCTATGTCGGGGCCCGCACGTCGGAACGCGGCATTGCGCTTGGTCGCACTGCGGCGGACGTCAATCGCATGGTGCGCGAGATCCATGTGAGCGTCGAGCGGCTCGAGGTCTTCGACGCGGTCGTGAGGCACCTCGGCTTCGGCGAGCGTCGGTACTTGGTGCCAGTTGGCCTGAACAGCTCCATCGATGACCACCGAGAGCGTTACGCCGAGCTGCAACAGCTTACAGAAAGTGCCGATGAGAACGCGCGCATCCTAAAGAACGCAGGCGCGAACAGGTACGAGCTAGGTCTCATGCGGCAGGGAGACCAGCGTTCGATCACGACATTCGGCGAGTTGAGTTCGGGTGAGCAGCAACTGCTGACCCTAGCTCTCAAGCTCACAGCCTACGCCGGCGACGGCACCGTGATCCTGGTAGACGAGCCCGAGTTGAGCCTTCACGTGAGCTGGCAGCGCGCCATTCCGGGGATGTTGGAGATCGTCAGCTCCCGAATGGGCTGCTCAATGGTTGTGGCGACGCATTCCCCGGTCGTCGTCGCCAGCACGACCCATCGAGACGATCACTGCTTCGTCGCCAGCAGGCGTGGGCTGACGGAACTCGGCTGTCGTCAGCGCAGATCGGTCGAGACGGCATTGTTCGATGGATTCCGGACTTACACGGCAAACAACCGGCAAGTGCACGAGCGCTGCGCCGCAATGGTGTCGCAAACCATCCAGCGTCTCAACGGCCGGTCGCCCTTACAGGATGGGAATCTTCCGACCTTGAAGTCGCTATATGAAGAGCTAGAGTTGATGGACCAGGTGATTCGGTTGGCCGGCTCGGCGCAGTTGTCGCATGCCCGTGAAGATCTCGAACTGGTCAGTCGCACCCGTGCGGCCATCGAGGAACTCGCGTCGATCGAGCGAGGAGACGCCGTATGAGTTGGTTCAAGGGAGAAAATCCCTCGCGGACAGAAATGCGTCTCGAGCTCAGCCTGTACCTCGGTGTGGCGCATGGAACCAAAAAGCACGTCCCACGCACGAAAGTGCTGCTTGGGAACTTGTGGATGCAGGCGCACTCACGTCCGTTTGTCGATGTTTGGCCGATACTGGACGCCATGGCTGATGTTACGGCGCTGGGGACCATTACGGGGGCCTCTATCAAGTCCGCCTTCAGGCGCAGGCTGTTGGATTTGCAGGGAGGGCGATGTTGCTATTGTCGCCGCTGGCTAGTTGGCACGGCGTACGCCAAACCCATCGAGCACATCCTTCCACGGCACCACTATCCGCAGTTCTCCGCCGAATTCTGGAATCTGGCAGTGGCTTGCAGCGATTGTAACTGCGCCAAGACCGATGACGTGTGGGGCGACATCTCGAAAGCGCGTCGTCGATACCCTCGGGCCCAAGAGTTCACCGACGCGTTTCACCCAAGGTTTCATCGATACGATGATCACGTCCGCTATGTGAGGCTGGAGACCAACGTGAGCACTGTCGTGCTCTTCACCGGATTGACACCCCAAGGCCAGCACCTTTGCACCTCGCTGTTGCACCGCATTGCGGCCAAGGAAACTTTGGTCGAGAACAATCCGGCATTAGCGCCGGCGATGGGCCAGCTCCGCAGCTTCGAGGCGAAGGCCGAAGGTATGCGTCTGGAGCGCTTCGGCGCCTTCCGCGAAGCGCTTGACAAAAGCATCATGCGACTGATCGAGTAGTTTGCTCCCCTCGAACAATCACCATGCACAATGCGGAGGGGCCCGCGTCGTCAACTTAAGCCGAGGCAGGTATGAGCAGTCTCAAGTCGGCGATGCCTGACACTTCTCACGCTGCTTGGCGGATGCCTGAGCATCGAGCAGATGATCCGGGATCAGGCGCTCACGCCTACGTCTGCTCAGCACACTGACTCCCCATTTCCAACCGACGTCGTGCGATGCCGCATGCTCGCGCACCTCAAAGCTGGCGTACTCGGCGGGAACGGACAGCTTCAGGCGTGGTGCTAATCCATAGAAAAGATCGAACCCCTAGTTGATCTGCAGCATCTGGCGAAGTTGTCGAGTGGGCCCGTTGGGGGCGTCGATGTGCAGGCCGGCATCTTCAAGTTGCATCACTATCCGACCCAGCCAATAGGCCTGTCCGCCAAGCACGTCTCGATCGAGATCCATCGCCACCTCATCATCGGTTGCGATTGGGAAGATCCACTTGATGAAGAAATCAAACAGCTCCAACTTGATGTAGCCCAAGTTGGTCGCTACAGCGGCCATCAACAGCATGCGATACAGCGCCCGCCCGATTTCGAATGCCCGAGGCCGACTCCCGGTTTCGTGTGCTTCTCGGAGCAGTACGACCGTTGCGGCAAGTGCATGCAAGCCTGCTTGGCCTCCAAGACGTGGGAGAGGCTGAGTAGGAGCGCGCCGCCGTACATAGCGTCCCTTGTCCAGTTTACGCGCCTCATAGATTGCGCTCTGAATGCTCGGGCGTAGCTGCCGCAGAAGCCGATCTCCTACTTCACCCAACGGTTGTTCCAATTGGCCCACGGCATACGGGCCACCGGAACGATGACGACTCCCACCCTGGACGCGCTTGGCGTGCGGATCTAGCCCTCAACCCCCTCAATCCCGCGGCTCCGGGAGGCCAAAAAGCGACCACGCCGGCCTCCAGGAGAGTGAGATGCCCGTCACATTTAAGGACCAAATCACAAACGGCTCGACACATCTGCAGATCCGCTCCTATGTAGACCTTGCGCAGCTTTGCGCACATGGTTAGATGCTTCCATCTTTAACGGAAGCAGAAGCGATGGACCACAATTGCAACACGAAGCAGCACAGAGGATCGGAGCATGACTGGCAACAGGCCATCGATGCCCTTCCGATTTTGATCGTCGAACGGAACGAAGCTTCCGTCATGGGCACCGGTGCGTTGATCGCTGCGGCCAAAACGGGCCTCAAGGACGCCTGCGAGAACTACCGAACGGCCTTGGTCGAACATCGAGGGGCGTAGGCGGCCTTCTCCACCTGTCATCTTTCGCGCATCGACGAAAGGGGGCATTTGCCCCCTTTGATGTTTGTTAGAAGCCCCCGGCCCGCCCTACAGGCTGGTGGCGCGCCACACGCGCCCGATCAACCCGCCCAACACTGGCGCAATCGGGAAGACGGTGTAGAGGGCGGCCAACGCCAGCGGCGGGACGGACACGAAGAAGTTGCGTTCCGACCCGATCAGGCCAGGGTAGAAGATCCCCACCCCGATGCTTCCGATCTGCACGGCCACCACAACCAACGTGCCCATCAATGCCCCCCTCCAAAAGCCCCCGCGCTTCGGTTCCAGGAAGGGGTTGGCCGCCCTGGCTGCCCTAACGCGCGCCGCCCGCCAGTTCAGCACGTAAAGCAGCAGGAGGAGCGCCAGCACGCCAACGCCAGCCGAGAACGCCGCCACAGCCTGCCACGCAAGCCCCAGCTCTCCAGAAATTTCTGCGCCGCCTGCGAAGGCGAGCAGGCCAGCACCGCCCAGGAGGACCGTTGCGGGTGCGAGCAGGCCCCACTGCATATGGGACGCGGTCGAGTGAGAGCGGACATGGGCATTCATGGAACCTCCAAATGAGCGACAACGAGGGCGGGTTACAAGGACCGATCAGGGCTTCTTTTGTGCATCGACGAGCACCCACTGCCCTGCCCGCTTTTCAAACACCAGGTCTGCCCGGGCAGGCACAGGTGCAGGAGCCTCCTTCAGTTGGCGACCGCCTTGGAAACCAATCACATCGAGGGTGCCGCCCGTGACGCACGTCGTTCGTTCGGGCCCGCTCGGATTGCAGTCGGCGTTCAAATCCTCCCAGCCACGCACTTCCACGCGCTGCCCCAGTTCGGCCACCAAGTTCGCGTTCAAATACTGCTCGTAACCCCTCGCCACCTGCTCTACCGACGGTCCCGGCTCCGCTCTACCGCACGCGATCAAGGCTACAGCTGCTATTGCGACGACCGCCATTTCACGCTTCATGCACCTTCACCTTAATTCTTGGTGACGTCTACTTCGATCGTTTCGTCCCGGTAGCCCAAGCTCACCTTCTCGACGGTCACATCCATTTTGGGTTCCGTGCCGTCGATCCAAACCCGATTGACCGAGAAGACCACGCGATCGTCCTGGAAAGAGCGCCCTTGCCGCGCGAGGCTGGCCGCTTCAGCGGGGTCCATCCGGATCAGCAACCGGTAGCGCCCGGCGTTCGGCGGGCTGGACACGCCGGTGGGCGTCTTGCGGATCCAGGGGACGAAGTTCTTTCCCGTGACACTCAAGCCAGCAACCGAGATCTGCGGCATCGGCACGAACACTTCCATGACGCCCCGATCAGCGTTGTAGCTGACCCCACCCAGTGCCTTGAAATTCGGGCGCACGGCATACCGCCGAATCCCTTTGAACCGCTCCAGCCGGGCGTCGAAAGCAGGCCCGAAGCGCTGCTCGATCACCGCCGAAGGCGGCTCTGCCTCATTGCTACCCGTCGTCCTCTTTGCAGCTACCCACGCCTGCCGCAAGCACCACTGCCGTTTGTCAGGCCTCAACTGGTAGGCGGAATGGGCCATTGCCAACAAGCCCATGTCGCACATATCGATCCCTTGCGCCCCGGTGGAGGAGAGCCCTTCGCGCAGGTGCTGAGCACCCTCAAGGGTGTCCTCGTCCAGGTCCCAGTAGATGCCGGCCGGCTCGGCGTACAGGGGGTGGGGCACCTTGGCCTGTGACCCGGACTTTCCTGAGAGGGCCCCTTCAATCTGCCGAAGCAGGCCCGATGGGGTCATGGATTGGGCGCTGGCGCCCGTCGACACGACCAGCGCGAGCGCGCCGGCCAGAACTGCACCGTTCTTCATACAGCCCCTCGTTCCGTTGGATGGACTTGCCACGAACTTACGTGGCACGTAGAGTCTACCCGTGACGTAGGCCTTGGGTCATCATCGGTGCATGCCTGCACTGCATCCGTTCAGCCTGTGACTACGCCGACAACTCCGCGAGCGATCGTGGCGGCGCGACTGCGCCAAGCCAGGATCCTTCGAGGCTTCAGCCAGCGCGAAGTGGGGGTCAGGATGGGCCTGGACAAAGACACCGCATCGGCTCGCATCAGTCGCTACGAGAGCGAATCGATGACGGTGAGCCTGGAAGCACTGTTTGAGCTCGCGCAGGCACTGGACGTGCCGCCGGCTTACTTGCTGGCGACGACGCCGGCGATGGCAGACGCCATCTTGGCGCTGGGTGTTCAAAGCGAGGCCCAGCAAGCCAAGCTGGCTCAAGCCCTCGAAGGGCTCGCCGCGCTCCCGTCGGCCAAGCGAAAGCAAGCCATTGAGCGTCTCTTGGCGCATTCCGAATAGACGATCGCAATCGTTCTCCCGGGAGCAAGTGGCCCGCAGCTGCGCCACCATGGATGCAGGGCGTATCCCGGGTGCCAGCGATCTTCTTGGAGCTTCGATTATCTGACCGGCCGTTCGTGGCCGGCGGCCTTGAGGCCTTGCAGCAGGACGCCCCGCTGGGCTGGCTCCCCATCGCGGGCGGCCTGGCCATTTGGGCGGTGCTAGGCTATCTCTATTGGATCACCGCCCGGACCAACCGGCGTAAGGAAGAAGTCCAACGGCAACCGTACGTTCCACCATCGCCCCAGCGCGGAGGGTTTGGAAAGGGTTCTTCGTGACCTGGGCCATCGTGGCGGCTACTCATCTGGGGGTTTTCCTGGGGATAAGCTTTGCCGACCTGCACCCTCGTCCTGAGCAAAACCGAGCAATCTTCAGCCTGCTCGTCCTGGCGTTGGTGCAAGCGCACGTGGTGTTGCCGGCCTTAGGCGGGGCGGGGCAGTCTACAGCCTAGTCCGGTCAACGGCATCGGCATAGCCCTGCTTCAGGCTGCTCCGGCTTCCCATTGGACCTTGCGGGTTCGTCGTCGGGCCGCTGATGGCCCGACGCGAAAACCGGAAGGCGGCTTCCTTCTATCCGGCCAAGGCCCTTGTGGCCAATTGCGAGGCAGGGGTTCGCTTGGAGGCAGTGATGGGTCATAACGCTGATTACTCTGATGGGCGTGTTCGGAGCGTTTGCACTCCTGAGGGGGCTGTCGATGTTCCTGCTTATGTTGCATGCGCAACTGACCCAAGAGAAAAAGTGGCCTCGTGATAAGAACGGCCGCCATTGACGGCTCTTTTTACCTATAGCGAGACAGGCAGCAAATGATTATTCGAAGCCGCGGATCTAGACAGGAAACTCTTGACTTCCTCTAGCTTCGCGCTAGCTTTCAGACAACTCCCCTTCCTGATTTCCGACGTGAGCGAACCCTTCCAACTCAACGAAGCAAGTGAAACAGAGAGAAAAATCTGGGAAAAGGCATACCTAGCTTCCCTAGATCGGGTTTCCGCACATTTGGCATCCTCGGAAGCCGACCTGGCTGTCAGGTTATGGGCAACAAAATGGGGTGTCACAACCATTTCAAACCGAAGACTGTCACCACTATTGGATAGTTTGACCGAACAAGAATAAATTAAGGCACAGAGGGACTCAGGCCACGCCGAGCCACTCTGCGCAGCGGCTGCCTTTGCCGTCGTGGAGACATCGCAGGCGACCCCGGCTTCATTATTTTTGAAAGATGCTTAGTCGAACCAACCACCCGATAGAAGCTCCCCGTATTTGACATAACTACCGCAAATATCCCCTCCTCCTCTTCGCCACCCCTCACCAAACTGTCAACGTAGGCCTGCAACTCATTAATGCTGAGACCCATTCGACGATCACGCGAACCGCCATCCTCGGAGAAGCATATTTTTACATCAGAATCCAAAGCATCATTCAAACCAACAACCTCTGAAACAAAACGATCTACACCGTCACCCCATGTAAATCCAAAATAGTTCTTAGGCCACGACTTCAAATACTGACAACCTGAAATTTCGCCTTCACCTTCAAACAATCCTGCACACGCGGTCACGTAAGACTCTACGACAATCTCCCCACCTTTTCGTCCGTCGCCATCCACCCACTCGTCCCAGTAAACAAAATGATGGCCAGCAAGGGATATTCTGAAAAATTTCAATAACTTGCCTTGCCTTAAAAGCTGCCGATCATTCTTATCGTTTATTGAAGACAAACACTCCAACTCGTTCCAATATTCCGCCAGAGCTCTATACACCACCTTCGGCCCAGACGAACCCTTCCATTCATCCTTAATGCCGGAACGCCTGGCCTTTACTTCAAAAATATAATAACGCTCACCAGCGCCGTAGATTAGATCTCCGAGCGCAGACTCAGTGCTGCCATCAAGTTTAACGAACCCCGGTGGAAAGGCGGATCCAGGGTACTTCCCACGAGGACATCTCAACCATTGAGCGTCTCGGAGAGCCGTAACAATTGTATCTTCCCAAAGTTTATTCACTCGCCCCTCCTTAGATCATAATATTAATCGGATTTATTGAAGCGGACAGTTCCTTAACAAATTTTCGGCTCTACCCTCACATGGTTAAGATAGGCTGATCGCGAGATCGTGACTCGACCGCCCTTTCTCGCGCTTGTGACGTTGAGCGATGAGGGCGGGCGGAAGCGCTGATGACGACGTGTCAACCTTTGGCAGAAGACAGACTCTTAGCACGCAGAAAGCTAACGAAATCGTCGTCCCCAACGTCCTTAGCCTCCGCTTCTGGATCCCCCTCTTCCACGCTCGCCCCTGCACCAATCAGTGCCTCGGCGACCTGACACTTAACCTCGAAATCGAGCTCCAAGTCACGGGCCAGCCAGACCAAGGGAGGCTGATCCTCTTCGTCCTCTGTGTAGGTATACGCGTCCGGGCCCAGCCCGGTAGCCAAAAGCGCCCTCACAAGCTCCACATCCCCCATCACGCAAGCGTTGTGCAGTTGGGGATACATCAGTGACCGCCCGCGCTCTTGGAGAGCCTCTGGCAGCGCCTTCACTGCGTCCAGCATCTCATCGAAGCGTTCGCGGAAAGCCCCACTGCCCCCGTAGACGTCGTCGAAGCCCATGGCGGCTGCAATGCTTGCGTTCATATCTTTTTCCTCTCCGAGGTTGAAGAACCATCACCTATCCAAGTGGGTGCTACGCGCTCCGACATCGGCTTAGGGCAAGTGCGCGCTGTCTCTAAACATCCCTGTAGTCGCCTCCCCCGGGCCCGCCTGCCGCGTCACGACACTTCTTTGTCTCGGGCAAAAGGCCGCAGTGGCACACCCATCGCCTCCCCTGGCGCCCAACGCGCCTTCAGATCATTGGCTCGCTGAGCGGCTTGGGCTTCGCAGAGTTCATGCATCGCCACCTGCAACACCTTTGCGTAAGCGGCGTGGTAGGGCTCACGCGTCTCCCCGTCGACCCAAGGCGCCTTCAATGCAGCTTCAACCGTGGCATCCCATAGGTCACCCCGTTCAAGCGCACCGCTGAGCACTTGGTCGCTCACCACCAAGACATGGCCAGCTAACCGACCGTCCACCAGCACCCACTCGTGGGACACCCCGGCTATGTCATGGAGCGTGGCCAGCGTTGCGATACGCCCCAACTTCTTCTGAAGCCGGCTCGCGTCGTCCCGTGCCTGCCGCAAGGCCAATTCGATTTCCAGCTCACGGACCCGTTGTTGGGCTGCGTCCAGTTCGTCGATGAGGCGACGCTCTTTGACACTTCGCCCCACGCGTGAGGCCTGCCAAGCGACAAGTTCCGTGTAGGGGTAACGAACGTGCTCGTTGGCTCCTACACCAGCGCGGCCGGCCCCTTTCACAAAGGGCGGCCCTGCAGGGGGCGTTCGACGGCGCCACTCCCCAAGCGTGTCGAAGTGGACCCCGAGGTAACGCGCCGCTGCCTTGGTGCTGATCGTAGGAGGCGGCAAGCCTGCGGCGGCTTTGTTCAGTTCAGCATCCAGTGCCGCAGAGCGCTGCTCGAGGTAGTCCTCTTCTTTACGCTGGCATTCCATTGGGTCGCTCCTTACTGGGCGTCGCGCCGGTTTCTTGCTGAGAAAATGGAGACTGGGGCATCGCCGGACTCGTCCAGCCGGGGCTTGTCCGTCCCCTTCAATCGATTCCAAACACGGGGACTCGTGGCCACCATGTGCTCTTCAACCCGGCCCATGGCCTCGCGGAGCTTGGACCACTCCTGCTCGGTGTAGCGCTCCGAGACAGCCGCCATGCGATCCTCGCCTCGGCCCAACGTTCTGTGGTGAAGCAGTTGGGACACGATTCGACTTTCGCCGAACAGGAGGGCCGCGTAGCGACCAAGCGTGCGGCGCAGGTCGTGGAGGGTCAGACCAATGTCCACCTCTGCCCGCAGATCGAGCAACCCCGCGTCCCGGCGCACGTTTGCCACGATGCTCTTGCTGTCCGAGTAGTGCCCCGTGGTGCTTCGGTCCGATCGGGCGGGGAACACGAACATGGTTTTGGCCAGCGCGCGGCGTGCCTTCTCTGCTTCCTTCTCCAGCCGGTCCAGAAGATCCCGGCGTGCACGCCTGGCTCGAGCGGCGCCCAACACTTCTTCCGCGTCCACTAGGTCTTGCTTGAGCTTGGTTTCGTCCGCGCGCTCGTCGTAACGCCGCTGCAAGATCTTTTCAGCAAAGTAGGCCACCGGCAGGTAGCGCTCCTCGCCATTCTTGGTGTCAAACAAGTAAACCTGAGAGCCCGCTCGCCTCGTGTAAGGGTTGACCTCCTCCGGCCCGGCCAACCAGACCCAGGACACTTCCGACTGGCGCAGCTCGCCCGGGGAGCACCGGTCGAACCAGCGCAGGGGGGCAGCTTCGCCGCGGCGGGTGCCCCAGAGCAAGGTCAGCAGCAAGTAGTCCGCGCCGGTGGCGTTCAAGCCACCCTGCTCGTCCCGCCTGGCCAAGATCACCTTCAGGACCGTGGGCAGCGTCTCGTCCCCCAGCGGGTTGCGCACCTCGGCGCGCTCGTAGTGCCGGCGAAGTGCTTGCGAGTCACGCAGCATGTCGTCGTCGTGGATGACCTGGAACGGGTTGTAACGCAGCACCGGGTCCCGCTGCTGCTGGGCCGCCGCTTTGCGTTTCCGCTTCAGCATCAGGTCGACCGCCCTCTTCGCGTCTGTGAACGCGTGCTCGGTCGACGCCAAACCGGCCGCTTTGACTCGCTGTATGTACTTCCCGGTCACGCCCAGCGCTTCGAGCTGTTGCGTGGAAAGCTCGGCCCAATCCGTCTGATCAGCCAGTGCTTGGCGCATCGGGGTGGGGATCCGATTGGAGCGCACCATGGACGATCGCCGCAGGCCGTCGAACGCGCGGTGGATGTCCTTGTCCAGAAGCTGAAGGATCGGTTTGTCCGCGAGCCCGACTTCCGGGCGGGCAAACCGCGCCAAACTGTCTTGGATCGCCCGGATGCTGGCGGGCTTGGCTTTCTTGTTGCGGACGCGTTTCTGCAGGTCCTCAACGTAGGCCGCAAAGCAATCCGCCAGCGTGAGCCCCTTCAGCTCCACGAGCTGCTCGGCTCGGGCCTCTTCCTTCGAAGGATGCTCGCCCGTTTCTCGAACCACGGCCAACTTCCGCCGCGCCAGCTCGTAGGCTTGCTCCGGTCCGATGTCGGTGACGCTGCCCAGGGAGAACCGACGAACCCCGGCTGGGCCGCGGACCACGACTTCATATGTGGTGCGGGTGGTGCCCACGTAAAACCCGAACCCCGTCGGAGCACCTTGGTTGCCGTCCAAGACGCGGTAAGGCTTGCCGGCGTCTGCCGACGGGCGTGGGGCAATGACCACCCTGCCCTGCTTGCCTTCGACCGGGCCCTTGGCCACGCTCAACTCGCAGATTTGCCGGTAGGTCAGCTTAAACTTGGTGCCTCGGCGGCGCGGGGCCTCTGCCTGCGCCGCAACAACCGTATCCATGGTCGATCCGCCGTCTGTCCGTCGCAACATCGATTTGATCCTCTTTGAGTGACTAGCGCAACCGCGGCGCAACGAAGAACCCCGTTACTTGCCGCAAGTGGCCTGGATTGATCGCTACAACCTGTAGGAAGTTCTCTTGCAAACCACTGATTCAAAATCGAAACCGTCCGCATCGAAGGCCAGTGCAGAGCACACGCCCCTCATGAAGCAGTTCTTCGCAGCCAAGTCCGACTACCCGGACCTGCTGCTGTTCTTCCGCATGGGCGACTTCTACGAGCTGTTCTACGACGACGCCCGCAAGGCGGCGCGGCTGCTGGACATCACCCTGACCCAGCGCGGCAGCTCCGGCGGCGCGCCCATCCCGATGGCCGGTGTGCCGGTGCATGCCTACGAGGGCTACCTGGCCCGCTTGGTCGCGCTGGGCGAATCGGTGGCCATCTGTGAACAGATCGGCGACCCGGCCCTGGC